>OCTX012244888.1_pt1 | contig 44710 bp, 54 predicted proteins | sample 1539691 | NCBI WGS metagenome assembly OCTX01 (sample SAMN02144231, study PRJEB22623) | gut metagenome | biome: sheep rumen | host: Ovis aries | place: New Zealand
TTTTGAAGAACATGTTATATATTTATCAGGGCGTTTCAATCCTTTATTTGTTTCTCTATTTATTTTACGAAGCGCCTTTTCATCTTCAGCTGCTGTTTTCTGTTTATACCAATCTCTTACTAATGCAACAATTTCTGACTTAACAATCTTATTTAAGAACTTTTCATTTACTTCCCATTTTATCTTTTCATCTTTACTGAACTTTTCAATAGGAGTAGTCAATGTATCTTTAGTCTGTGAATCAAAGCTTGGGTTTGATACGTTAATATCTATAAATACGGAATACTTATTATCAACTCCACGTGTAGTAAGATCCTTAAGCTTGTCTTTCTTTACAAGATAATCACATACAGCCTGATTGATTTCATTTCTAATTGCGCGCATGTGAGTTCCTTTTGAACATTCTGCTCCATTGACAAATCCAACATCAACAGAACTATCAGGAAATATATATGCAGTACATAAATCGTTTTCAAATGGAATCTTATCAGGAATATTAAGTAGATTAGAATAAAGATCAATATATTCATCTAATTTCTTAAACTTCCATTCAATATCTTCAGTTCCATTATTAAATATTACTTTAAGTCCAGGATTAGCTGCAGCAGCATCAATACATCTCTTATGAATTATATTTATAAAGTCATTATCAAAAGTTGTAAGTTCCGTTTCAAATCTACTAAAATCTAATTTGAAACGCGTCTGTGTATAATGAATCTTCTTTCCACATTTTGTAACTTTAAGATCATTATTCAAAGTCTCCATATTATTAGACCAAGATCTATGAAATTCATTCTTGCCATCTGCAGATTCAATTTCAAAATATATTGAAAATATATTTGCTAGACTTGCTCCAACTCCGTTCGTCCCTATAACGTTTCTATCTTCAGTATCGTCATAATTTGAAGATGTTCTTAATCGTCCAAAAATAAATTCAGGAACATATACTCCTGCTTCTTTATGCTTAACAATAGGAATGCCACCATTATCTCTGACAATGATTTCTCCATTATCTTTATCAATCTTTACATAAAGTTCAGTCAATCCCATATTGTCTTTACGTCTAAATTCGTCAATAGAATTTGAAATGACTTCATCAGCAATTTTTAACATAGCAGGAATATAGTTAACAATTTTCATTTCAAACTTTCCTGTTTTATAATTATAAATGAAGGCATCCTTTTCTTCATATTTAGTTGATCCTACCCACATTCCACTTCTATGTAGAACGTGCTGTACTTCCGATAACTCCTGATATTTCTCTTCAATTTTCTTTGCCATTATAATTACAAATATATATTCAAAAATAAAAAGTTACATAACTAAAATAATATAGTTATGTAACTGGTGTTTTTCAATTTATTAAATAATATATTAGATTTAAGATTTAAACATATTTCCAATCAGTTACGATTGCCGTCTCACCATCTGGAATATACTGAGCAATCATTACCTGACGATTCTTAATTCTCTTGCCCTTGCCACGACTGTCACAAGGAAGACCGTAAGGGAATCCCTCATAATAATATGTATTGAAATTTTGGAACTTAACAGTAATTCCAAGAGGTTCCACAAAATACTCCCCTTCATTATTAAGATTACGAGTAAATGTTACGACAAAAGGAATTCCCTTCTCTAGTTTAGACTTTCCATAATTAGTCTTTTCCTGCTCCTTGCGATATTCATCAAGATCCTTAGGAGACTTAATGTAACTGTCACCAGGAATATATCCATACCCATGCTCAATCAGAATTGGAATGATGTTTGCTTTCTGTGCTTCATTACAGCAGTTATTTGCGAACCACATCATATAGTCATAATCATCAACCTCTGTGAATAATCTGTTGGCATACTTTCCAACATGGAACTTATCATTATCAATGATACGTGAAGATGTCGACCAAGAACCACGGCGTCCAGCCAATGTTTCATCAAATACAGCTTCTGGAAACTTAGCAAATGCACGATCCTTATCAAATGAAAGATTATGACGGTATTTGTAATGCTTAACAAAGAACTTACCATGAGAAGTCTCCATTACTTCTTCTGTGTACTCCCAAAGGGTATAATACTTGTTTGCAAAACCAATTCTAAGTTCCATATTACATATATTTTATTTACATATATAATATAGAACTTAGATTTTAAAATTCAAATAATATTTATTTTTTATTATTTAAATATTCTTCATATGCTTTTTCAAAATATTCATTCTCTTTGATAAGAACATATCTATTAAACATATAATCCCATAGACGATGTTTCTTATTGACTTCAACTTTATCCCATTCCCATCTGTCTTCTTTTCCTTGATATGTTATATGAAACATCATTGGAGCCCAGTCTTTCATACCAAGTAAGCAATTCAGACTATCAAAATTTCCAAAGTCTTCTAATCTATATATGCCTCGTTGTTTTTCTACACATATGCCAAATTCCCTTAATTCTTCTGGAGTTGTTTCAAATATATCTTTGTCTGACTTATTAGCCATGAACATTAATACTGTATCTGGATTAATTTCAATAAATGGCATATTATAATGTAGATATTATATATTTTTTATATTCTTTAAGTCCCAATACTTTCTGTTTATATTGAACAGACATATCATGATATTTCTTAATATAAAAATTAGTTAATTTCTTTAAATAATTTATTGCATCTTTTTTTGTAGTATGATAAGTATATCCTTTTCTAAATTCATAATATGTCTGGTCTATAGGAACTTTAATTTTTGTCTTAAATATTGTATTATCTTTTAATGTTATTGTGATATTATATTTGTCTTCATTATCTACATATGATGTGCCAACTCCGTATGGTCTATCTCCAGACATTTTCATATAGTTTACTGATGTCTTATATATTGATGGATATTGTGTATTTTCAACTTCTAATTCAAATATATCAAATCCTTCAGTCTTATCATTTTTAGTTTCAACTGTTCCTAGTTCTTTAAATTGTGAAATTATATTATCATGATTATTGTTTTCATGAGTTCTTTCGTAATCTATAACACAATATATGATATCACCAGTTTTTACATCTTTAAAATATTTCATTGTAGCATTTCTTTTATAATTTTCTTATCCATAGTAGGCATATACTGTTCTATAGCTTTTAAAGTATTGATAATGCTATATTTTACTTTATTTGGAGATATGCCTTCATTTTCTGCTATTTCATTTATAGACATTGGGAATGGCTTATCAATGCCAAATTTCTTTTTGATTATTCTGCGATCTAATGCAGATACATTTCCTAATGAACGTTCAATTACTTCCCTGAAAAGATTTTGTCTTTCCATATTTTCCATAATTTCATCCTCAATAACAAACTCTTCATTAGCTACATTAGATATCTGATTGTCATGGTAAGTATCTTCTGTATGTGGGTTCATACTATCTAATCGTAATACATTTACTGGTGCAACGCCTTTTTTCTGTGCAGACTTAGGAACTCTTATTATCTTCCCAACCTTTCCTATTTCTGATAATATCATTGCCTTAATCCATGCAAATCCTATAGATGAAAATGATGCCTTCTTAATATTTGCGTTAGCCCATTCTATAAAGTCATTTCTTGTTTCAAATCCTTCTTCAGGAAGTTTCTTTAATGTAGGCTCAAGTATTTTTGTATATTTGAAATTTTTTCTTATAATATGTTCAGCATCATTCAAAGTAAACTTATCATTTTCAGAACTTTTAATATCATTCAATATATTCGTTCTAAGATTTGATCTATCTGTATCAAATTTTTCAAAAGCAACTAAAAGACCTTCATTACCAGCTTGAATCAAATCCTCCAATGGAAGCCCTAAATTCTGATATCGTTTTGCGCAATCAATAACAAGCTTAAGATTATTCTTTATGAATATTTCTTTGTTTTCTGGAACGAATAGCATATCTTCTGATTCTCCCATCGGATGCAATATGTATTCTCTTTTTACTTCATTAAAATATATATCTATATTATTGTCAAATGTTTCTTTAGATACATATTTATTGACTAATCTTTTACGAGTTCGTTCCTTTAAATCTTCATAAAATCTGTCATAAATTTCATATTCATATTTTTCTAAAAGATACTTGCATTCTTCTATATAATAATCAACTATAAAAGACTCTGCACAATCTTTTAGCATTTTGACATCTTTAAATACAATGTCTTCAAAGTTACTAAAAAATTTATGATCAACAATATTATTTTCTACAGAATCTAAAAAATATTCAATTTTACTTGAAGATACTTTACTTAAATTAAACTGTCTACTCACTTTATATTTATCCCATTTATATTTTTATTAATGTGGGATATTAAAAAGTTAACTATTTAATATAGTAAAGTATTTCAAATAAAATTCAAAAATAAATATAATTTTTTTACAAATTATATAAAATTTATGGACATTCAATAAAATACCCTACCTTTTCATCTATATCATTAGTTATTACAAAGAAATTACAGTCTTCCCAGTAATTGTCATCTTTCATCTCAATAAACCAATAATTATTATTTTGCTCAATATTCTTTACTTCATCAAGATATATTGTAGCATAATGACATCTACCTAAATATAACTTTAATTTTGTTCTAATTTTCATTTTTTAATAAGCCATTCAAATCTATAACAAGACATTCTGCATATAGTTCTTCTTCCTCCATAATATTGAATCTTACTGATGGAGCTCCTTTGCAATTAAATTGCCATGATGCTTCAGAATCATTAGGTCCCCATAAAGCTTCTATTACACAAGTATCTTTATAATTGTCTTTCTTAAGTTTATCTAATTCATCGTTTTCAATTGGAACAAATGTATTTTCCTTAGCTTTCTTATATGTTTCTTCATTAGGATCTTCTAGGTAAAAATCATCCTTTTTAATCAATTTAACTACAATTCCATCCCAATCACTAATTTCATCATCTATAGCACCACGTAATTCCATATTATCATCAGAATAACCAAATACTATTACCCAGTTGTTCTTTTCACATAATTCTTCTACATTAATATTATATTCATTACGAGTTTCATCCCCATATTCATTGCCATCAAGTAAATGAGCTAAATCATCAATAGTCTCAATGTTTCTTGGCTTAATATGCGTCTTAACTTCATCTAATAATGATTTTTTAATAGATTCAATCATTTTATCATCCCAAGTATTATTAATAATATCAAAGAAATTTTGAGCGCCATGCTTATGAATATTATAATCTATCCATTGCTTAATTGTAACGCCTGAATCAATTATCATATCACGTTTTTCTTGTTCTGTTGTAATCATAGCTTTATTGTTTTTATTTATTTCATATATATCATAATCAATATCGTAAGTACGTTTTAAGTCTTCTTTACAATATTTGAATTTACTTAATGCATTAGTTAATGATGGATACTTATCACATTTTAAGCATCCTGATACTAAACTTTTTCCACATACTTGACATTTTTTTCTTATGTCTAACCAAGTTTTTTCTGCTTCATTTGTTCGTTTAATTGCTTCTTCTGCTTGATATGATATTCCAAATTTCTTTTTATATTCATCTAAAGCATTATGCAATTCTTTTTCTAATTCATAGTTCTTTTTTGCATCTTCGCATCCTCTACAGTCATCACAACCATTTCCAGGACCACAATGAACACATGGACTTTCTTTATGATATTTTTCTTCGGCCTTTTTGATTTTACTTATTAAATAATCTTTAGACCATTCATCTTGAATATTTGCATCAAATATACTCATATTATTTACATATTAATTTTAATCATCCCAGTCATCATCAACATATCCTATATAATTTCCATATATATCAAAATCGTCTCGATGCCTTTTGATATAATCAGGGTCATAAGGTATCTCTCCAATATCAAAAAGCATAATATTACTTCCAATATTACTTGTCATCATATTCATCATCATATTGTTAATCTCCATTGTTTAAATTATTTTTAACATACTCTATTACTATACCCAATGCATTCCAATGCTCATCATCCCAAGGCAATGAACAATTTCGTACTTCTTCAACTAAACCAAGTGCTTCTTCTAATGTCATATTATTATTTATTATTTTTTTTTATTAGTTACAAAAAATATCTTAGGAGGTAAAGTTCCTTCCATAATCATACTTATATTATTAACTAAATATCTTTCACTAAATTCTTGAAAAGATATTGTACCATCATTATTATCAATTATATCTTTCTCATCTCTTATACCTATGGATAATATAATTCTTTCAGCTATATTATCTGGTAAATCTTTAGTATATTCTCTAAAATCTTTTAATGTCATATTATTTGTTGGATATTTTTAATCTTTTTTATATTTATACAAAATCAACTATACCCCCGTATTCTTCAGATACCTTTATTACTTTATCTAATATATAATCTGAATAATAGTTTCTAATACCATTATCATGTTGAACACATGCAACCATAAACTTAAGATATTCGCACCTTACAGGACATATTTTAGAATGATTTTTATTCCATTCATCTGAATTCTTTTGAATTTTTGAAAGAGTATTATTCCATACAAAATCAAATTCTGGCTTATGGGTTTCTTTATAAAATTCTTTCCAAAAATCAATCATTACTTCAGATTCCTCTATTGTCTGTGAAAATTCTTCAGGATTATAATTTGGATTTATAACAATGAATGAAAACCACTTCCATGGTAAAATATTTTCCCCATCAACAACCATATTTTTTAGTCGCTGAATAATATCATTCTTTGATAATACCTTAATATTATTATAGTTTGTTTTTATTTGTTCTATCTCCATCATTTTTGTTAAATTCAGATTCCATCATCAATATCTTTAATCTTTTTACGATTTATTTTATTGAAAAAATTGACTCTTTTCAATTTATCATCAGATTTATTTGCATTTGCTAAATAAGCATTCTTAGCTTTTTTCTTTTTGTTCAGACTTACCATATATTTTGAAATAAATATAATTGTGGTTTTCCTTTAGCATATTTTTTGAATACTTTATCAATTTCAGAATTATTATTGACAAAATCATTATATGCTTTTGTTGCCGATTTAATCAATTTGTCATTAATTATTAATTCATTTTCATCATTACAGTCATAATGAGCTAATATAGCACCAAAATAAAGATAATTGCCACACATATGATCCTGTATGATATATTTTTGCAAATTATCATACCAGTTTTCATTAATCTTTTCTAATTCATGTTCAAATGCGTTTATATTTGACTTTGATATTTTCCATCCATAAATCAAACTTGTATAATTATCTATCATAATTTATCTATTCATATATTTCGTTAACTATATCTATATCATCTAAATATTTTACCATAAGCGGCTTAACTTGTTCTTCCCAGTTCAATCCTCCATTATTGCACCCAAGTTTTGGCCATGCAATACTTGTTATATTCCAATTTTTATAATTTTTCACAAATGATTGTAAGCCACGTTCTATCCATTCAATTTGTGATTTATAATACCATTGTACTTTTGTCGCAAAACAAAGAATCTTTTTTGGCTTATACATATCAATATAATCATAAACCCAAATATCTCCGCCTCTATTTAATAAATCGTTTTTACATGCTAATTTATATTCATTAAACATATCGGGATATCTTTGCTTATATTGTTTAGCAATACCTTTGCCCATCACACCAATACAGTTAACAGTATTAACTAATGTCTGGCATTCAGAATCAAATAAATTGCCCGTCTTGAATATTATCATATTGTTTTTTTATATAATTAAGTTTTTCATTAAGTTCAATTAAATTCTTTTTTCCATTTTCAATTATTTCTTCAACATTCTTTATTTGTTTTTCTAAGCCTTCAATATAGTCATTCAATAAAGATTCTCTATCAAAAGATGCTATTATAGTTTTTCTACCATTATCATATGATAAATTTTTTAAGTCATCAATTAAATCAGTAAAGAAAGGATTATTATAATCTCGTCTATCTCCAATATCAAATAATGATATATATTTATCTGAACCATCAGGAAGTCTTAATGTCAAATCATAATATCCTGTGAATACTAATTTACGAACATTAATATTGATAACTATCAATGGCAAAATCTGAGGTTTTGGTCCTTGCTGTATTGCCCATATAATATCATTTGTTTTTATGTCTTTTGCAAACTTACTCATACTAATTTAATTCCATAATTCTGACCACGTTTACAAAATGTAAACGTACCTGTTAATTTACCATGATCCATTTTTTTAACAATATTATTAAAATCAGTCATAAACATTTGCATATTCTGTTGATAATAAACGGACCAAAAACATATAACACATGATGAACAACCACGTCCATATCCATTATAACTTATTGTGTCTTCCCATTTATAATTATCTATTTCTTCATCGTATGGATCACCTTGATACCAACATACTTTATGATTTTTTAAATGTAATTTCCAATCACTCATAATTATTTAATTTTTGCATATTGTATTGTATGAAGAATATTTAAATTCTTTTTATGTTCTTTAATAATTTGTTCTTGTTTCTCAATTTCATTAGAAACCAATTCAGTATAAATATTATTAAGATCTTCAGCTGATGTATATGTTATAACGATATCACCAAATTTAGCTTTATTGTCTCGTGCGTATTGTGTAGCCTTTTCTACAGGTAAATATGGTAATTCATATTTAAGTTTATTAATACCAAGATTAACACGTTTACGTTTATCTTTATATGTATATTTAAATCTTATAATAGAAATAGATGAAAACTCTTTTATCGTTATAACCTCGCTTTCCTGATAACTATAATAAATTATGTTATCTTTAAGCTCTGGTATTAATAAATAAAGTTTATCACCCTTCTTAAGTGTACTCCAATTTTTCTCCATATATTTATGCTGCTTCATTTTGTTCCTCTTCTTCTAATTCCTTTTCTTCAAATTTTGGAATATCCTTTTGTATCAATTGTGAATCTGATTCATTACAATATATATCCATATATCTAACTACTTTTGTTAAAGTATTTTCAATATTCCATTTTCCTGCTGCATTAATGAATCCTACTCTATATGAATAACGATATCCAAAAGTCATATCAAGAGTAAGTATCTGACATAAATATAACTTAGGCAATCCATATTGATTTTGCTCCTTTTTTGGATATCCTTCTTGCCAATTAGGATTATAATCTGCCCATTTTGCTCCACTTTCAAATGATTCTATATTTTTTGCTGAAGTATATTTTGCAGCTGCTCTTATTTGTTCTTGTCTATTTTTGCGTTTGTTCATAATTCAAATTTTTCAATTATTTCACATTTGCATTTATCTCCATAATGAACTTCATGCCAATCTTTGATGTAATTTTTCATTTCATCTAGTGTTTTTGTTGTATGAGCAATTAAATCACCGTCCCATCCAAGACACTCATGTCCGACCTTATGCCAAAATCCAAATATACGGCCTTTACGTCTTGCTTCATACCATTCAATTCTTTCAATTGAAGTTTTTTCAGGCATATATTTTTCACTATCTGGAAATTTACCTGGGCGTGTAACTTTTAATGTCTTTAAATATTTTTTTATTATTTTGTATTTCATAAATTAAAAATTATGCAATAAGTTATCAATATCAGTTATATCCTTTGTAATATCATCATATTTAATGTCGCTAGTATTCTTAATTTCATGTAAAGATACAATTATATTATATCCTGCGCCTGTTCGTAATTCTGTAATATAATATACATGTATATCATCATAACTAGAAAAATTATAACTACGAAATAAATCTATACGTTCTTTTTCTAATTTTGTCAAATCCTCATATGGATATTTAAGTTCTTTAATCATAATATAAAATTTAATTTAATTTACTATATTGGTCAGATATTCTTTCTAAGAATTTATTGCAATCATTAGTCATTTCTATTGCTATATCTCTTAGTTTTCTTATATCCGAAAAGTCTTGTTCATATAATGAACTACTAAAATAATCTATGCTATCAAATCTTGGTATTGCTCTATGTCTAATATTTAAACGAACTTTCATTAATTCCATTAATCGTTTATCTAATCTATTAGCAATAAACCTATCTACACAATTCTTTTTATATTTCATTATTCAAAATTTAAAACTTCTACTTTCTTATTGTCTTTATTATCTATAAGTTTACAAGTAATCCTAATAATTGATTTGTCATAAAATTTATAATCTATAGAACCATCTTCATTATTCGTTATATCTATCTTAAATGAATAATCAGACCAATCTATAGGATGATATATATTTTCTCCGTCATTATCAATTCCAGGATAAAAATACAAATGCTTATAATCGTCTTTATCTATATATATCGTAACAAATCCAGGTATCATAATTTATTGTGGAAAATTTGAAGGATCATCATATGATTTATATCTTCCTGTATTACTATCTATAATTGGTGTTTTATTATTTTCAGTAAGTTTCTTTATTTCTGCTACATGATCTTTTTCTAAATCTGAAAAATCTTTTAATTCCATGCCAAGTTCATTTATGCATATGTCTTTAGATCTATCATCAGCAAAATTAATATACTTATTCTTAAATTTTTCAAATTCTTCTTGTAAGTGTCTTAAGTCATTTTTAATTTCATCTGCTATCAAAACATTCTTATCGACGCAGTTTGCAAACATTTTATTAATTCGTAATCCTGGAAGAATATCTTCATTTCTTACTAAAGATTTCATTATTTTATCTTCTGTTTCAGAATTGATATCATCATAATATTCAACTTCTAAAAAGAATGGTACTTTAGGATGATGCCATTGATTATTATCCATTAAATTTAAGTCTATATATTTATATCAAAAATAGATAATACTTAGATAAAAATCTAAATATTATCTATTATATTTTCTTACAATAATTAAATATTAGAAAAAAATTAATATAAATATTCTTTAAATTTTGGATTGATACCAAAATCAGTATCACGTTCAGAATATTCTCTAGAAGACAATACTCTATAGTTTCCAGTATCTTCTAAATCATACATCATATTATATTGAGCGATTATCCAATATTCCTTATCAGGATTTTCTTTCTTAAGTTTTTGTAATTCATTAATGCATTTCATTAAGTCACCAGTACCCCAGTTTGAAACTAATGATTCATCACTCATATCAATAATAGAAAATCCTGACAATGCTTTGTCTTCATTCTTTTCTAATATATAGTTCTTAATGTCTTTCATTTTGTTGCGGATTTCATAAATTTATCATCTTTAAGCTTATTCATAGCAGAACCTTCTTTATCAGGCAATGCAGAACTTTTATCATCTTTATCTGTGCCACCTTTGAATACTTGTGGCATATTCTTTCTATCTGGCGCGGTATCAAATGGGTAATTATTTGACTTAATATCTAATAGACGTTCTACTATATAATCAACAGTAGAATCATAGTCATAGCATTCCTTAATCTTTTCCACATATTGGTCTATTAAGTCTTCGTCAAGATTGTCTTCTATATATTTTCTAATTTTCTTTTCATCAAATGATTCGTCAAAGAAATTTGGGCCTTTTACATCATTAGATGGAAGCTTACCATTATTATTGTTCTTATCTGCTTTAACTGATGCAATAGTTCCTTGTACAGCCTTAAGCATCTGAATTGGAGAAATATTGCCGTCATAATTAAATGCCAATATCTTACCTTTAGGATTCAATGCTATTGCTTGCAGCCATGTATGATGGCCATCTATAACATAATTTTCTCTGAAAGTAACAATAGGCTTATTGATTTCTATAGGATCATTAAATGTCTTTAGCATTGATTCTTTATCAGTCAATGCATACTTTAATGATTTGTCTAAATCTATATTCGCTTGCGTTGGCATCAATTGAGATACTGGAATTTCTTTAACTGAAAAATTCAATTTTGTATCTCCAAGTTCGCCTCCAAACCCATCTTCCAATAATGTCTTAGCTTTGGGGTCTTCAAGCATCTTATTTAATGTGGCTACATAATCATCATACTTCTTATGCTTCAGCCATTTCTCAAGCTCTTTACGACGTTGCTTATTAGAAGTGGTTGAAACTTCACGAGATTCAAATATGTAATTATATATAGATTTCATTAAACTGGTTTTTGCTTTAATGATTTTAGTTTAGGAAGGAGCTTCTTAAGTTCAGTTGACTCCCATCCAGTCTTTTCATAATGGCCGTCTTCAATAAAATGTATGAAGGCGTTAACAAAACGTTTTAATCCTTGATTATAATATATATCATAAAATTGGTCAGCTACTTCAGGCTTATAGTCAGAAAAGTCTTTATTGGCTTCAGTTATGGTTGTTATTATGTCTTTCATTTTAATTTAGATTGTATATTTCGTAATATAATTAGCATTGTATTATACAAATTTTTCCAAGTACCATTATTTATCCACTCTGAATCTACTTCTTTAGAAAAATTCATGTACTTTCCAAGATCTTTCAATCTAATACTAATGTCACAAGTGTTGTTTTCAAAATTGGTAAATTTAATTTCACAAACTCCAGCTTTTCCACAATCAACTGAAATATTTGTATCTTTTTTAGATTCTAATGATTTTTGTATCTTCTTAAATAAAAATGCATCATTTCTTTTGCCACTTTCTACTTGAGAAATATTGCAATTAAACTCATTATTTTGAGATTCTAAAATATATTCTTTAATATTTTTCATTATTATTTAAATATTAATTTATATTTGTTAATTTATTTAATTCTTACATATATATTAATTCCTCCATCAGAATCAAATGATTCACCAATCTTTAAAGCTTTAATTGACTCTTCAAAATAACCATCATCTTCAAGATCTTCTGATGCTTGCTTAATATCAGCTTCAGTATATGGAGATATCATTTCACCTTGCGTATTGATAAGAAGCCATTTTGCATTTTTATTGTCTAATCCTGGCAAATCAATTCCAAGACTACTTGAATCTGTTACGCTTTTAAAATATTCCCACCCTTTAGAGCTTTCAGTTATATATTTACTAATGTTCTTCATATTATTATATTTTATATGTTTTTAATTTAGATGCTTTATTTATGATTGCTTCAACTATTGATTTTGCATCTTTGCTTTCTGGCGTACAGTCTATTCTATATAAGAAAGTATATATATCATGAAGTGCTTCAGAATTATCAAACCACTTATTGACAATTTCTCTGCATGGAATTTCTCCATCAACTTCATTTAATGAAATTATTGCATGTATGAATGCATTCTGCCATGAATAAGCAAACTTATCTTCATTTATTTGGCTTTCTAATAATCGTTCTTTAATGTCTTTCATATTATATTAACTTAAATATGTTTTATTATTTAGATTTTTACTAGTTTTGCCTACAGAATAACCAACCCATTTGTTACTTGTTGAATCATATTCTATCTTAAGCATAATTTCTTCTTTTCTTTTCATGCTATCTAAGAAACTGATTAACTTATTATAATCAATTTCATACATATTTAATTCAAATGATTTCTTACTATTCAAACTTTCACAAATGTCTTTCATAATAATTTCAAATATATATTTTTAAGTTTTCATTATAATTAGTTTTTATTAATAATATATTAGATATTTACCAAATACGAATATATTTCATGTTTTCAATTACTTTGATATCTCCAATATTTATGCTTTCTAATGGTGTATAGTATTTTGGGTTTAATCCATTTTCGTCTGCATATTCTTTAATGTTGTTAAATGCAATAAATCCCATGAATTCATCATCTTCATTTAAATAGAAAAATCCTTTTTTATATTTCTTTACGCCATCTTGATAATCATATGTATGATATTCACCATTTTTTGATTTTTCATTTTGCATTTCTGAAAAAAATGAACAATATTTTCCTTCATTTATTTTCTTTATGATATCTTTCATATTTATGCTTTATATTAATATATTTTGATTTATTTTCTATATTCTAAAGAATCTTCATCAAACTTAATCTCTATTGGATAATCTTTATTTGCATCATTTGATTCTGCAGCTGTAAATATATCAATAAGTTTTTCTTCTACATTGTCATCATCAACATCAACTAAGTCAAATCTATCAAAATCAATTATATATTTTAAATTCTTAATTTTAAAATAATCTAATTTAACTTCATCATCATTAGTTTTCTTAAGATCAAATTTTGAATCCCATTCTATATATTCTTTTGGCTCAACATCAATATGCTCAAATGTATCATATTCAAAATGAACATCTGATATGCTATCATTATTCTTACCAAAGAATTTTTCTGAATAGTCTTGTCCTGAAGGCAATGAATTAAGCCACATGTCATCCATATATTGCTGAACATCAGATTCTTGATATGTTTCTGGTGCCTGAAGTATAATTTCTTCTGGCTGAACTAAATATGTAGCTTCAACTTCATTTAATCTATAAGCATCTACTGCTTCATATATATATGTTTTGATATCTTTCATATATTGTTTTTAAATATTTTCCATAATATCATATGCATAATTAAATACGCAATCCATAATATTATCAGTTACTCCTTTATATTTTGAATTTGCTTCTAATAAATTACGCATTGCATTTTCAAATTCTGCATAATTTTCTAATTCATTATTATCATAAGCTTTAAATAAATCATCAGGATCTTTATATTTTCCAAATTCATTTTGAATATCCTCAGGTTTAACTTTTGATTGATTAATAGCTTTCTTTGCTAATTTAATAATGTCGTTTTCAGATATATATTTACAATTCCAAAAACTTTTGCTTTCTAATATAAAATCTTTAATATTTTTCATTATTTATCTTTGAAATATTTTTTAAAATCTTTTGATGCAACTCCTACAGAATCCACAAGCCACCAATTGTCATTAATCTTTGATGCTTCATATTCAGTATTAGCTTTAAATGAATAATCATTTGTTTTACGTTTTACAATAAAATCTTTAATGCATTTTACTGTATGCCATTCTGAATAGTTAGTTTTCTTAATTGATTCTTGTTGATCTTTCATATTCTAACTGTAGATTTTTATACTTCTTCTAATTCTATATTTTCTTGATGCTTAACTGCTTGTATGTCATTAGATTCTCTATCTGCTTCATTAAGGCATTCTTTCATAAGTTCATATGCATCTGAGAATAAGCCAAGTATCTTCTTATTCTTCTTAATGAAACTATTAATCTTAAAGCAGTAATATGTAATATTAGAATTTGCAACATTATACTTTTCAGCAATTTCCTTATTCTTCATTTTCTTATGGCCACGAAGTCCATAGAATGAATACCATACGTCAAGAATCTTTGAATCAAATTCTTCTTCAAGAACTGTCCAAATACGATTCCAAATTCTTTCTAAGTCTTCATTGTCTAAGCTCTTTTCAGCATTACTTGTAGAACCAATGAAGTCAAACATTGTCTTTCCACCATCATCATCATGTCCTACTGCCTTGTCTCCAGAAACAGACAAGTTCTTTACATTATGTCCCTTCTGTTCACGGTCCTTTTTCTGTTGAGAAGCAGGAATTCTTACTAGATGCGAGTCATTAACTCCATTTCCTACAATCTGATTACGCATGCAATATGCAGCATATTGGCCAAATGTATAAGAAATGACTGCATCATCATCAGCTTTTGACTTCTTATTCTTCTTTCCATAAGTATTCATTGCATAAGTAAGTCCTTCATAGCAGCATCCAAGAAGATCATTATATCCAAGATTAATCTTACCAAGCCATTGTTTTGCAATCTTATGCACAAGTGGCTCATATTTCTTTGCAACAGCTTCACGTCCCTTTTCTGAATCTAAATCTAATATAATAGCATCTGGCGATACTTTTTTATTAATAATAGATTCAAATTCTTCCTTAGTCTGAAACACAGGAACCTCCATATAACGTCCTGTCTTAATAAGTGTCCCAAGTAATTTATAAAGCTCTTTTAAGTTTTCTTTTTCAGGAACTCCAGCTTTATAGAATCCTGCTAAAGCATTTTCATCTTCATCAGTAGAAAGTTCTGAAATATAAGAATCATTATTGACAATCAGCCAATTGATAATGTCTTTTGCTTCTGGTGAAAGAAAGTTATTTGCTATTTCTAAATACTTCTTAAGGTCAGCTTCTTCAATGTAGTTTATTGTATTTTCTTGAACATTAAACTGAACCTTTGATTTACTTTCATTAATTTTTGATAAGCTTTTCATATTTTATTTAATTTTTAGTTTTTACAAAACATCATAAATATCTAAATTAGATAACTTTATTAAAAATAAATATTTGACTTCATATTTTATTATTTTGAAATAATATAGAAATATAAATAATATATTCAAATTTTCATTCATTTTTTATTTGAAATTATATTAGTTTATTTTTAATTATATATAAAGAAATAAATAATTAGTTTTATGAATCATCTATTGGTATCTCAGCAAAGCATGCAGGAGCCTGTGACTATGAATTTCTTAGATGAACTTAAGAATATATCTGATGATGAACAGTTAGACAATCAGTCAAACCTTATAGGGGCATTATCTGTATTGCATTTATATGAAGAGACATTTGATTATTTTGCAAACAAATATCCACGTCTATCAATTAATGTGACAGGTGGCTTATACATTAAGTTTGCAGACAGCAATATATTAAATATATTGTTAGAAAACAATATAGGAGACGGAACTGGCATTACGATTGCACAGGCTGCATTAGTATCATCATTGCCATCATTTCAAGGCAATACTGACATTACTTCATTTGATGAGCTTAAATATTTTACAAGAATAACATCTTCGCCTAATTTTAATGGATGCACTAATTTAGAATCTATTGATTTGTCAGGAATAACGTATTTAAGTCAGATGTCATTCACGCAAACTGCATTAAAAAAAGTTACTGCATTGAATGCAACTAGTGCAGGTTATCAAGTGTTTATGGGATGCATAAGTTTAGAAGAAGCTAATATGCCTTCATTGAATCTTACTAATGGGGGGGGGCAAGCCGGTATGTTCGACAGATGTACAAATTTAAAAAAAGTAATACTAAAGCCTAATACTACATATCTTCCTGATTCATTTTTTTATGGGTGTTCTAAGTTAGAAGAAATTGAAAACTTAGACTTTTCAGAACTTACTGCAACAGGAGAATCAGTATTTAATAGTTGCAATAGTCTATTTGGTGAAGATAAGCCATTTGTCAATTCAAATATTGCATCATTAAACAAAAAAGTTTTCTATAATAATGCATCAATTACTGAAGTAAAACTACCAAACTGTACAGAAATCATTGCATCTACCGATAATCAAGGAGCATTTCAGTCATGTACTAATCTTCATACTGTAGTATTTTCTACATTATTAGATACAATTCCTTTACGAACTTTTGAATATTGTGCAAACCTAAAGACATTTGATTTTTCAAATATCAAATATATTGGAACTAGTACATTTGAAAGTAGTGGAATTGAAAGTCTTGATGATATGAATCAGATAATAGAAATAGGAAATAATGCTTTCAAAGGCTGTAAAGGTCTAACTAATATATCCTTGCCTGAAACATTGACTTCATGTGGAACTTCTGCATTTGACAGCTGTTCAAATATAGCATCAGTAGTATTGCCAAACAGTCTTACAGCAATACCAAATAGTATGTTTAATATATGCCGAAACTTAGTATCTGTCACCTTAGGAAATGCAGTAACTTCAATAGGAAGAAATGCATTTTCATATTGCTCAAATTTACAAAGAATAGAACTGCCAACTACAGTAACTTCAATAGCTGACTGGGCATTTGGAAACTGTAAGAATAGCTTTAAATTAATCATAAATACTGCAACACCACCGACATTGGGAGGCAATCATCTATTAAACGCAGTTGCTGGTTCTAAAATTTTTGTTCCTGATGCTTCAGTAGAAGCTTATAAGACAGCTTGGACGACTTATGCAGATAAGATTTATGGAATGTCAGAAATGTAGTTAATATATAATTCAACACAAATCTAATACTTAAGATTTTATTAATCTAATATTTAATTTGAATAAAATAAAAAATTTTTACTATTTTTATTTAAATTAAGTATTAGATTTTTTTATGAAGTTTTTGAAAGATCTATTAAGTCATACTTTGACTGGCAAAATATTTCTGACAATTAAATATCTTATTGCATATTTAAAAGATTATGATTATATTTCAGATTCTTTTTATAGTGATGCATTTAAGACAGTTATCAAAGAATATCTAGGAGTTACTTTAAAGAAAGACTGGATAGGAAGACTATATGCTGTAGCTAATCCAAATATAAATACTGATGGTCAGTTTGATATAACAAAAACGATATTAGAATTTGATGGTGACAATACAAACAATAATGAATATCTTAAGCATTGGGTATACAAGCAGTTAACATTAATTGGTAAAGTATTTGCTATTGAAAATCTTTATCATTATATAGATTTAGAATTTAAGCATGTTGGTCCAATTGAAGCAGACAATTATTTATTAATATTTGATGTTGTTTCTAGAAAAATGTTTATGAAAAATCTTAAAGAAACATTATTGCATGGATTTATATATTTGATTATTGCATTAGTGGTATTTCTTATTATATAAATAAACAAATATATTTTATACGTATAAATGAATATAAAGGAAAAACAAAAATTTTTAAAGGAGTATGAAGCTTCACTTGAAGGAAAGACTTTAGAGGAACTTCAGAATCTTGAAGCTGAAGTGATTGCAGATGCTGAAGCAAATGATGAAAGGGTTTCAAAATTAGAATTTGACCTTCCTAAAGAGAACTATAAAGCAGTAGCAGAAGGCATTCGTAAGCTGCTTAATAAACAGACTGTGCAATGGCAGTATACATTAGGTCTTGTTGGGATGTATGATTTCTGGAATCCTGAAAAGAAGTCAAAAAAGATTCCTTATGCTCAATTAGACAGTATTCTTCGTACATTAGGAGGTATGTCATTTACAGGCTATGATGAATGGTCAGCTGTTGTAGCAATCAATAAGTATTTTGAAGTATTGCATAATGATTATGTAGATGCTACTGAAGCTACATATGATATTGCATCTAAGCATGATATTATAATTCGTAAGATGGATGCTCTTAAGAAAGTTGATTCAGATGAAGAAAAGAAAGAAGATACTAAATAAATGAAAGGTAGGCAAATTGCCTACCTTTTATAAATGATGCCACGAAAAAAGAAAGTACAATTACAGCCAAAGTCTAAATTAGGATTAGATAGTAAGCTTAAGATATGCTATAACTGTATTTTTTATCAAGCAGACGGATATTGTCCATGGGACGCAGAATATAAAAACTATAATGACAAATGCAAGTCATATTTTAAGAACTTTCCACATTCTTTTTTTAGATATAAATTAGATCTTCCTTATAGGTTAGATCATCCATAAATAAATTTTTTGCTTAAATATGGTTTTAACAGAAGATATTTTATTGAATAATGGTTTTTATACAAATCATCCTGAAAAGGTTTTAGCTTCATATAAGAAGTCAGGTAATAATCCAGAATATTTTATTGACGTTCAATCAAAATACAAATCTTTATCAAATGAATTATATTATGACATAGACTGTTGGAAATGTGATGAAAATGGTCATATTATTGAACGCACGTTAAGATCAAATATAAAGACAGTAGAAGAATTAAATGATATTTTAAAATATACTAATATAAATTTTGAATTAAACTAATAAATAATGATACATTTTGTTTTTTCAGAACATGACAATAGATATCTATTCTTAAAATATGATTCTGAATATGATGAAATTAATTTAAAAAAACTAAAAGATCATTTGAATTTGGTTGATCCTATATGCTATTTAGCAACATATCATGGACCACCATTTACACAAGATTTTTTATATACATATGTACAGCCATCAGGGCAGGTCATATATTATTGTGCGATAGGGTTATGGCAAGAGATATATACGTTCTTTAAAGAAAATGATATTCCTTTTGATGGATTATTAGATCATAGTGAAATATTCAAAAGAAACATACCACATACATTTGAACAGTTTAAGTTGATAGTTGATAGCTGGGGATTAAAATATACGCCAAGGCCGTATCAGTATGAAGCTGCATATAAGATATTGAATTGGAAACAGTCGGTGTCTGAACTAGCGACTCGTGCAGGAAAGACATTGATAGCATATATGATATTTAGATATTGTATAGAATATCTTGGCGCTAAAAGAATACTGATGATTGTTCCGTCTATTCAGTTAGTAACACAAGGATATAATGACTTTAGTGAATATGCAGAATTTTTCAATACTGAATGTGTATGGGGCGGTGGTAAGTTAGTTGAGTCTGCTAATTTGACAATTGGAACATTTCAGTCGTTGATTAAGTTTTTAGACAAAGGAACAAAATCAAAGCCAAATAAGAAATATAATCCAGACTTCTTTAATGGATACGATATAGTATTTGTCGATGAGACGCATAGAGCAACTGCTAATCAGATTAAGACTATTATCAGTCAGCCATTTATGAAGGAAGTAAAGATTGCTTTTGGTATGACAGGCACTATTCCTAAGAAAAAGACTATTGATTATTATTGTCTTAAGTCTTTATTAGGAGCTACTATACAAGAAATCAAGCCAAAATATCTGATGGATGAAGGATATATTTCAAAAGTAAATATTACACAAGTACGACTTCATTATAAAGATTTGGAGAAAGCTATCAATAATTATATATTATGTGCTGAATATGCTTTATCTGAATTCATAACTGAAGAACGAACAAATCGTAATGGAAAGAAAGTACATGAACGAATTAAATTAGAAAACCCGCAATTTCAGATACAGTTCAAAAAGAAGCTTCCATTAGGCATAAATGAAATGAAGCTGCAATTTTATGAAGATACTGATGAAGGAAAAAAGAATTGGATTCAAACATTAAAGACTTATATCAATATGTCAGAAGCAACTAATTCATTAGTTGTTGAAAGGATGGTTTCACATTTTATGACAGAACGTATTGATTATCTTTGCAATAATATATTAGCTCAATGCGATAAGAATACTTTGATACTTGCTCATCATACTGAATATATAAACTATATAACAGACATAATAAAGAAAAGATATCCCAATAAGCATATAGATACGATTACAGGTGCAGTATCACCAAAGCGTAGAGAAGAAATCAAACAGATGCTTAAAGACAATAATGACTGTATATTGATTGCATCTTATGGTACTCTATCAACAGGCATTACGTTATCAAATCTTTGCTATGGTGTATTATTTGAATCATTTAAGTCAGATGTAATAAATATGCAGTCTATAGGAAGAGGACTAGGGTTGTCGGAACTAAAAGATGAATTTGTATTATTTGATGTAATTGACTGTTTTGATAGAAAGATATTATCAAATAAGATATATCTTCAAGGATTAGCTAAATGCAAGAAGTATGATGAAGAGCAATATCCTTATAAAATTATAAATGTTAATATATAATGAATACAATATTTGAAAAAATATATATAATATCTATGCCTACGTATAAAGACCGGATTGCATTTATGAAACAACAGTTAGATGACTTAGGCATTAGATATTCTTTTATATTTGGAACTGATTTTGGCAATATAAAAAATGATTCTATATATAACGAAATAAGATATCCACAATTATTTGGAAATAAAGATTTAATATGCACAGGTAAAGACTTTAGCTGTACTGTATCACATTATAACGCAGTTTTTCAAGCATATGAATTTGGATATGATAATGTCTTGATAATTGAAGATGACGTATGCTTTATTAAAGATAAGAATCTTCTTGAAAGATATCTCACTGACATACCTAAAGATGCCGATTTTGTTACATATGATCCTAGATTTTGGCTTAATGAAGATTTTGATAAGTTCGCCCATAAGTTAGATAACTGTACAGATATGTTCATTAAGGACAATAATGAATTTACGTTTATGTTTGGTGGCATGGCATATGGATTAATGAATAGACATACGATTAAGTTATATTTAGAAAATCAAAGAAAAAGATTTTGTATGTCAGATCATGTACGAGGTTTGTTCAGAGATGTTTCAGTAAACAAATATATCGCATCACATTGCATATGTACTGATGAAGCAAACATTATGAATAATTTTAAGCATGAATTCAAAGAATATAAAAACAACTATTATGATAAGTATAAGCTAAAAGCTGAAGATTTCTATATTCCACAAAAATATGATATATTTGAAAGATATATCCCAAAAATAGATTATAATTTATAATATGAACACATTAGAATTATATGAAGAATTTATGAAGACTTCAAAGTTCTATCCTCAGGATAAGCTCCCGATAACATATCCAGTACTGGGGCTTAATGGAGAAGCTGGTGAAGTTGCAGAAAAGGTAAAGAAATGCTGGAGAGACAATAATGGAATATTTACTGATGACATTAAGAAAGCAATACTTAAGGAGTTAGCAGATACATTATGGTATATATGGGCAGCAGCTGATGATATGGGATACACATTAGAAGACGTAATGAAAACAAGTATAGAAAAAGTCGATAATCGTAAAAAGACAAATACTATACATGGAAATGGAGATGACAGAGAAATAGCAAATAGTTATCCAAAAAGATATATGATGGATAACTGGTATGGCGACTAAATAAATATCTTAAATTAATATATGGACATTAATGAATATCAAGATAAGATAAAAGAATATGTTAATTATCCAAAAGAAATTGGCCCATATTCTACAATATTAGCTTTAATGCAAGATACTGGCAAATTATCTGAAAAACTTAATAATACATTAATTAATGATAGAGGTTCATTTGATAAAAAATCATCATTAAATGTACTTATATCTTTAGGTGACATATTGTTTGACATATGCAATATGACTTCTGATTTGGGATATACTATGAATGATGTTATATCTTTAAATCTTATGAAACATACAAAAAATGCTGAAGAAAAAAATAAATTATAATTTTGTAAATAATATTGATTTATTCATCATTTGAAATATCTAGAATGCTTGCTATGACCTTAGAATATCTTAGATTATAAATTTATTAAAAAGATATCACAAGGTCATAGCAAGCATTCTAGTAGTCTTAAATGATGTTATGAAATTTTATCTACAATTTCTTTTTTGCCATTTTCATATTTTATCCATTTTCCTTCAACAAAATAATAGTTAGCTTCTGTTTTGCCTAGGTGTTCCCATCTTTTATAAAATTCAGGATCTTTTGTATATAATCGTTTTTTGAAATTTATATATAATTCATCACATAGAAAACTAGGCTTAATTAATTCTGCTTCTTCAGACAACTTCTTGCATAATTCATAATCTTTATTTTTATATGCAATAAAGCATTCTTTATATTTTTTAACCCAGTCAATATGTTCTTTATACATTAAGAATGCTGGATGATTACTAGGCTTTGTCTTACCTTCACCCATATTAATTATCCATTGGCATTCTACAATCTGTTTATTGAATCTTTTAGGATCCAAATCATCTGCAGTATCTGCTACTGTACCTGTTAAAAATATTGTCATAATAATTATTCTTCATCATCAATTTCTGGTGATTCTTCAGCTGTCATCCATGGATGCTTAACAGGATGTGGTTCAACTAATTCTACGCTTAACCCAAATTCTTTATTAAGTTCATTCTGCTGTGTAAACTCATATTTAGTCATTAGATTAAATGCTTCATTATATCTATTGAATATAGACCATAGCTTTGCAGGAGACGTTGGTGAAGGATACCCGCCTTCTTTATAATGCTCCCAGTCAACAAGATTCTTAAATTTAGAATATGAAAGATCTAATTTTGTAATATATTCTGCAGCCTTAGCTAAAGTCTTATAATGACCATAAAGTGTCTTATTAATGTATTCACGTTTTTTAGCAGAATCCTCCATTATCTTTTCGAACTCTTCAGACTTATAGTCTTCAAATGGCTTATATTCATAATTGTCTTGGTCAGTAATCTTAAGATCATTTCCTGACATATAAGACTCTAAGAAAGAATGACGAAGATTAGCAATAACCAATCTATTTGAGAAATCATTTTCAAACTTTGCAATAGCCTTTTCCTTAAGCTTATCATTATTTTTCAATGCAGTAATATTGACAAAGTCTAAATATGTCTTCTTATCAATATCTGTAATGTCTTGTACTTTAAGTAAGTCATCAATCTTAATAGAATCTGCTACTGAGCAAATCTCAGTTTGAATATCTGAACACGCATTTACAAGAATATGAATCTGTTCATTAATTGGCTTACCCGCAATATGAAGTTCATTATCAGCAGCTGTATAAGCAAGTGAAAGTTTTGCAAGTTTCTTTTCCTTTTTCTGTTTTTCTGTTAATTCCTTTTTAGTCATAATAATACAATGTTTAAAGTTAATATTATTTTTGTAATAAATATAGTAACAATATGTAGAAAAATTAAAATGAAAAAGATTGAATATAATATAAAGATAGATAATTATTCAAATCCTGAAATGATAGGCAAATCAATATATATGAAACGTGAAACAACTAATATTGATTATCATATTATATTTACAATAAATAATATAATAAAAAATCATCCTGCAGTATATGAAACAAATAAACAATATATATTAGAAGTTCCTAAAGATGGGATATGTAAAGTATATGACAATACAGATAATATTGAATTAAGATATAATGACATACTTTATGAAATAGATAGATTTGAATATATTGATTTATTTAGAAGTTTTGTAGAAAATGATGGAATTAATTCATATGAAATAAAAAAGGGATTACTTATGTAATCCCTTTAATATTTTTTAAATTATCTTGTTTATGATAATTCATCATCCCAATAATCAGCTCTCAATATTACTTGGAGCTTAATTGCTTCATTATTCATATAGTCAAGAGCATCCAATCCAGTAACTGCTTTAAGCATTACATGATGGAATATTGTACTTCTCCAGATATCACCATTACGAGTAGCAACAGCAATTCTTAAGTTATCTGAAATATATCCAACTTTAATTGAACGTGTACCATCTGCTAAATTATAAGAGAGGTTTTCCCAAGCACGGAATACTTTCAATACAAAGTTATCTGTTACATTACGTAAGTTAAGATTAAGATCTATAGTAATGTCAGCTGCTGTTGTATCAAGAATAGGATTCAAATAAGAAACAGTAACACCATAGAATTTCTGTTCTCCAGTATCAGTTGTCTTTTGCAATACATCCAAACCTGCAACATTTGTAACTTGTTCAGTAAGCAATACTTCATCTTCCTTGAAAGTTTGTGCAATTGCTTCTGGTAATGTGAAATATACTTCAAATATAGAATTATGAACTGGATCGTACTTATTTATACCTGATTTAACATTTTTAATATGAGGCAAATGAGTTAAAGTTGTAGCCATTATTATTTATATGTTATATATTTTGTATTTCTTCTTTAAATGTGGAAGGGAATATTAAAATTCCCTTCCATTATATAATAATATATTAATCTATAATTGTTGAAGACATTTGACCAGTTCTGTATAAGTGAAGTTCTTGTACCATCTTACCGCAGCCGAATCCAGGTTCAATATGAATTGAGATAACTGCCATTTCATTATCAATAATTTCTGGAGTATTGTTAGATTCATCCATTACATTATGATAAGCTTGGATACCACCATTAGCAGCAGTTATAGCACAGATCTGATTAACCTTATCAAGGATAGCATCACGTGTACGTTGGTTATTGAATTCCCATTGATAATGCTGAAGAACCTTTTCAACTTCATCTTGTAAGTAAATGCATAATTCACGTACATTAACTTTAGATAATGCAGAAACAGGAGTTTGTTTAGCTGTTTGGTTAGCGTTAATGAATGTACCGAAGTTTGGACGGTATACCATTACGTTAACACCGAATGGCTCAATTACCTGAAGTTCATCCATTGAATATTTATAATCAGGACCAATAAGACCTGCAGCATTGATAGAACCGTAATTAGGACCAGCTACAATGTAATATGGCTGTCTGTTCAAATATTTGCTTACGAATAAGTTAGAAACTAAACCAGCAGAAGGAATTGTTGAATCAATATATCCATCACTGAACTTAAGTGGAGTATAGAACGCGATGAATGAAGCACCGTCAGATTCAGAAGGTAAGCTGAACATCATAGAAGCAGCCTTCTTCTTATTGAATCCTTTGACTACATAATCAACATTAAATACGCCCTTTGAATCAGTAAATGAAATATATGGGCATTTAACAAAGTTCTGTACTGATGGGAAGTTGCCAATTGCAAATGCAGACTGCTTTTCTTTGCATAAATAAGAAAGAACGTTCTTAAGACCGGATACAGGATAAGATTCAAATGTATCAATTACATAACGATAATCAACTTCTGATTTATTCAAAAGACCTGTACGAAGTCCCTTATAATCTGTTATTGCAGAAAGAATTGATTCTTGCCAAAGAACTTTTGCATACATGCCTGAACCTAATGGACGATCATTCTTAAATGTATATCCTTCAAGGTATTGTGGTTTCATTGTACCAATTTCTTGGTTAAGAGCAGCATCAATACGAACTAATGTCTGATTAAGTACTGCGCCAGTTTCTTGGTCTACAATTTCATATAAGTAAGGTTCAGCAGAAAGAAGTACATAATAGAACTTAAAGTCACCATTATCATCGTACTTAATGCCTGTTTCCTGAACATATACATTATCTTCAAAACCATTAGCATCATCTAATTCTCCATTGCCATCATAGTCAACAGAATTGTCTTTTGCTAAAATACAGTCACCCTTCTGAAGAACATTGATTAATGATGCATCATATTTAGTCTTACAGATTAATGCAGCTTGCTTAACGCCATTTGTTAATTCAACATCTGTTCTATATTCCCAGTTGTCATCACAGAAATCAATGAATGATATAGAAGAACCATAAACAGAATCAGCTCCTACTGTATTTGTATTTACATAATTAAGTTTTGTAAGTATTTCTACAGTCTTAAATGATGGCTTCATGTTTTCATCAATATCAGTATAAACCTGGCCATCTTCATTCTTATTTTCAAGACGAGATAATGCAGTAATAACCTTTTCAGGACCTGCAAGAGGATCTAAAGAATTAATGAATGCATCACCAGTCTTCCAGAATGTACCCTTGCCATCAATAGGATTGCCTTCATCATCAAATTCAACACCTAACTTAATAGCAGCATCCTTAGTTTTAGCAGAAACATTTTGTGTATCATAGAAGTTCAATAATACTTCTTGTTCTGTACCAACTTGAGTTAAGATAATTCTGTTATCTGTAACGCTCTTAACATATAATGTACCAGCAATACGTGTTGAACCTACATATATGTCTTGGATAGGCTTTTCAGTATAAGGGTCCCATATATTTGTATGGAATGAAATGACATCAGCAATAACAGGAGCAGCTTGGTTGCCTAATACTGTTGTTGTAGCAATGCCTTTATATATCTTATCAATATTTAAAGAAGTATTAGCTTTATTTGGATTAGTAATTGTAGGAATCATCATACGACCAGAAAGATCCAAATTAACTGCTAATTCCTCTTCAAGTAAATCTCTATTGAATGACATCATTAAATTATGAGCTTCTTGATCGCTGTTGAATACTACATCAAGGCTAGCATAAGCTCCTTGCTTATTCTTAAAGTAAGGAATGATAGCGCCAATGTAATGGCCAATTGCATTAGAAGTTTCATCTCTGTATAATGAGTCTAGAGTATCAACAGATTCACCAAATGCATTAATTACTTTATCACGAAGCTTTAATACTTGAGCACCATTATCATCAAGTTCGTTAGTTACAATGAAATAATTCTTTAATGTATCAGAAGCTAAAATCTGCTTTGCTTCAAATTTGCCTTTGAATACATAAATTTCTGCAAAGAAGTCAGAAATCAAATTATTCTTGTAAGCTTCCATGTAATCAGGCATTTCTTCATCTGAATACCAATCATTAACTGTAATATTATATCCTGATACCTTAGAGCCAGATGCCTTACGAATAAAGTAAGTAGCAGATGTTGACTTATTGTTTGTAGCAGATATATTAATATATTGGTCAAGAATTGTGCCTTCTACTGAACGTAAGTTATTTAATTGTTCTGCATCTAATGTCCAGAAACGAGTTGTGTCGTATATGTCCTCTATATTAAGTTTAACTTCGTCAATTGGATTGAACTTAGGATTAAAGTCTGTACTTATTGTAGCAGCACCTACAGTTTCACCATCAAATTTCTTAAGATTAAGACATAATATAGGACTTACCGTAAGCATTTGTAAAGCTAAACGATGGAAGAATACGCCACGTTTTTCAAGCTTTTTAGATATGTCACCAAACAATGCTTTGAAATCTTGTTGATTCTTAACTAAAACAGGAACATTAAATGGACCTTTTTCAGAATATCCAACAACAAGACGAAGCATTTGTGTATCAGTATTTAACATTGTAGAATGGTCAAATACAACACGGTAAATACCTGCAGCTTTAAATTGTTGCAAATGTACTGGAATTGCCATATTTTATATATCTTTGTATATTTATTATTTTTTAATTGTATGTAAATATTATGATCTATAGCTTTTAAGCTTAATAGATAAAAATACAATTTAAATAAAAATAAAATTTTTACAAAGGTATTGTTTAAAAGAAATGGATGAATTTATTATTAATTATTTATAATTTAATTCTATATTTTATATAATTTTTTTTACAAATTACTATTTTATTATATGGATTATAGTAATCATGATAAAATTTTATGTAAAATATTTTTTATAGATAATTGGCATTTTAATAAATCTTATCTTAATAAATATAAACGTCATTATAAGAAAAAGACTAAATACCAAAATATAATAAATTATATTGAACATAGATATAAAGATTCAGAATCATTTAAAGAAACTTTATATCGAATGAATAATAATATTGATATTAGACCTGTATGCCAGACATGTGAAAAACGTGTTAAATTTATTGGCAAAGGAAATCGTTTGTTTGCTTTATATTGTTCAGATAAATGTTCAGCAAATAACAAAAACACCACATTAAAGAAAAAACAAACATTATTAAAAAACTGGGGAACTGAAAATTGTTATGATTCTGAAAAATATAAAGAAATAAATAGAAAAAAATTTGGTTGTGATTTTTATTATCAATCTGAAGAATTTAAACAAAAAAGAAAAGAATCTTTAATTAAAAATTATGGTAATTCTACATTTAATAATATTGATAAAAGAAAACAAACAAGTTTAATTAAATACGGAGTTGAAAGTTATTCACAAACATCTGATTTTTTAGAAAAACAATTTAAAACAAAAAAATTAAATGGTACATTAGGTGGATGTAATTCAAAACAAGAATTAGAATCTTATAATTTATTAAAACAAATATATCCAGATACTATACATCAATATAGAGATAATATAAGATATCCATTTAATTGTGATTTTTATATTCCTTCTTTAGATTTATTTATAGAATGCCAATATTATCCTACTCATGGTGGACATCCTTATGATCCTAATAATATAGATGATTTAAATAAAAAAAATTATTTAAATAATACAAAATTTGGATCTTATGATTGGACTATTAGAGATGTTAATAAACGAAATATTGCTAAACAAAATAATTTAAACTATTTAGAATTTTTTAGTTTAAAAGAATTTAAATTATGGATTAAAAATAAAAAAGGGTAATCCATTTGGATTACCCTTGATACTTTTGTAAGTATCAGATTTAATATATAGAGGCGAGTTATTGCTCGTATATATTTTAGATGATATCGAACTCTGAATCAACAACCAATGTAAAATAGTGGAGCTCAGGATAGAACCCAGCTTCAGCGATTGCATAACGGCTGTTAACCAACATCTTAGGTGCCATTGTACCTTCAGCAGTAATTGAAACTGTATCTGCAAGTATATAAGGCATGAAGATTACACCAGGTTCGTTACCAGTACCCTTACGACCGATACAGATACGAGTATCATTCCAATCCATGTAAGGATCTACGTAAACTTGTAATCCAGCAACAGTACCTGCATGGTATAAGTTCTGAGTATTAGCTTGAGACATTGTGTTCAAGAATGGAGCTACAACGTAACCAGATACATCTTGTAATGCAGAAGCGATCTTACCGTTTGTAACGATCCATGTTGGACGACCACGACGACCTACCAATTGGATTAAGTTAGCAGCAGCTAAGATACGGCTCATGATACGACGTTGACGTGTAGAAAGATTTTCAGCAGAAGTATTAACTTCTGAGTTTCTAATACCAGTCCAAGTTGGCTTGTGGTCATATCCGTAGATATCTGTGAAGTGAGGTACACCAGCAAATGCTTGAGCCATGCTGATAGTTGAACCAGTCTTACCCATCCATAAGTTAAGATCTACGCCTTGACGAGCTTTCTGTTGAGCAGCATTTGTAACACCAAGTGCGAATACTCTTTCAAGAATACGTTGGTTGATGTGCTGTGTGATTTCGTTTTGAAGAGCTTCCATAACTTTACCTACAGCATCTACGCCATATAATGGAAGATCTTGCAATTGCTGACGAGTAACAGTACCAGTTACTTCATAAGCACCCATTTGAATCCACTTGCTGAATAAACGAAGACCGATTACATTACCTGTGCCAGTTTCATTCTGAGCACGTGTCATTGAATTCTTAGAACCATCGAAGAAGTTTGCGAATCCATCAACAAGATCTACAGAAGTCTGTACGAAATCAGCTTCAACCTTTTGAGCAGCAGCATTAGCAGTAGCAGCAGTAAGATTAATTGTAACACCACCAATCTTAACTGAAGTTGCAGCATCAAATTCTTCGCGGATTGAATGATTAGCATCTGAACAATTAACAACTTTTACAAGTGGGCAAGCATCCATACGACCTAATGAAATGAACTTACCTTCGAAACCACCTACAGTTACTTTATCATCAGCTTTAACTGTTGGAGTTGCAGCTTCCATACCTTGACGGATTGTAGCAATTTGTGCAAGTGTAAGACCCTTGATCTTAACATAGATTGGCTTGTTTTCATTTGCTTCACCCTTGCCATCGAAAGATGTTTCGTTTACACGACCTAACTTACCACCAGCATATGGGAAGTCCATATATGTTAACATAGCCCAAGGACCTTTAGCAGGGATAACTGGAACTAATTCAAGACCAATAGTCAATAATGCAACGTTAAGAGCCATTGGTAATGTAGATACAGGAATATCACCTGAACCTGGAGTCTGACCCCAGAATGAACCTGTAGGATTAGCTTGGCTATAAGGAGCAGTGCTCATTGGATCTAATTGACTTGGAGCAGCAATGTTACCCATGCCAGTAGTATTCATTGGAGTAGTATAGATAGGACCAACACCTGGATAAGTTGTAGGGTTAGTAACTACTTGACCACCATTAATTCCAAGTTGAGATTCGTGAATTTCATGAATAGCTGCGTACTGAGACACCCAGTTAAGTTTTTCCTGGTCTGTAACATTGAAGTTTTCTTTCAACATCTTCTCCCATGTCTGTACACCATTTTGTTCATTAAACATATTATTTAAGTTGAAATTTATTTGTTATTCTCTTTAGAGATATTTTACTAATTTTATATAAAAATAAAAATTTTCTTTCCTAATAGAAAATTATTATAAATACTTATAGAATATTATTAGAATGTTCTACGAAGAGCTTTCATTCTTGCAACAATTGAGCTTTGATAAGCTTCCATAGGATTTTCTTTAGATTCATTTACATAAACAGGATTTGTTTGGTTAAAATCAACATTAGCCCAGAATTTATCTAACTGACCTTCTTTCATAAAGTCATACATTCTTGAACTTCTAATGATTTCTTGTTGACGTGCTTCTGTTAATGTTTCCCAAGAAGGACGATATTCAGCAGGCATGTTTTCTACAACATAAACTCCCTTGTATTTATTATTCTTGCTTTCTTCAGCAACGATTTTTTCTACAGATGAGTTTCCATTCTGTTCAATAGATTCTAAAAGACTATCAATTTCTTCAAGACGGCCAGCCTTTTGTGATTCAATAAATGCATTTACGTTTTCATTTACTTTATCTTCAATAGCTTTAGAATTTTCAGGAGCAAATTCTTCAGTAATCCAACCTTCAACTACTGGAGCAAATTCTTCAGTAATCCAACCTTGAATTTCTGGTGAGAATTCTTCAGTAATCCAACCTTGAATTTCTGGTGAGAATTCTTCTACTACCCAGTTCTGTACTTCTGGTGAGAATTCTTCTACTACCCAGTTCTGTACTTCTGGTGCAAATTCTTCTACAACCCAGTTCTGTACTTCTGGAGCAAATTCTTCTACAACCCATTGCTGTACTATTGGAGCAAATTCTTCATTTACCCACTTCTGTACTTCTGGATTATATTCTTCATTAATCCAATTTTCTACGCCTTCTGAAATTGTTTCAATAGAATTATTAACAGCTTCAGTAATCTTTTGATCTACATCTTCTGTTATGCTTTCCTTAATTTCATTAGAAATTTCTTCCTTGAAAGTAGGAGCAAATTCTTCTTTAATCCAAGTTTCTATAGTTTCATAGTTAATTGGCTTTTTTGATTCTTTAGTCTCCTCAAGACTTTCCTTTGCAACATGCAATTCAGCTTCAAGAGATTCTACTTTTTTAGTAAGCTCTTCAACGGCTTCTCTAAGTTTTTCCATATCGGTATCATTATTGCCATTATTTTTGTTATCTTCTTTATCATTATCTTTATCTTTAGGTTTATCATCCTCTTTGTCTTTATCTTTAGAATCTTCATTTTCTCCCTTAGGTTCATCTTTAGGCTTATCATTATCTTTATCTTTGTTATCGTCATCAGACAGAAGATCATCATCACCTTCTACAATAACCCAAGTTTCGTTGTTTCCATCTTCTAAACCTTCATTTAGACATTCAAGAGTTTGATTCTCCTTAAGAGTAAGTTTGGCTTGACTAAAACCAGGTGTTCCAACCAAATCGTATGTCTTAATAGTAGATAACGTTACACGGCCTTCATTAGTAATAGTACCTGCACCACGAGAAGAAATGTACAATGGAAGACCACCTTCAACAATAGCTTGTGCAATCTTTCCACTTGGAGTATTCAAAAGTAAGATATCACCTGTTATAGTTCCATCTTCGTTCATCTGAATTGACTCAATCTTGTGAGATACATTCTGTAAATTAATATTCATTGAGTTTGGATGCTCCAATTCACCAGGACAGCCTGATTCTTTGATAACTTTCTGTAAAGACTCAACCATCTGCTTATAGTTTTCTTTATCATAAACACGATTGTTTTGATTCTTTATGCCACAAACTCCAAATACACCATGAAGACGCATACCGTTGCTACCTTTACTTTCTACGATTTCAAGATCTGAAACTTTACCAAGAGTTTCATAAATCAAGCAACGTTTATCTGTCATATTATTGGTTTATAATATTTTTGTTATATTCAATATATACAATTAAAAATAAATTAACTTTTCAAATAAAGTTACAATATTTAATAAAAATAAAAATTTTCTGTCGTAAATAAATACAACAGAAAAATTTTACATCATATATATGATCATATCAATCATTAGGATAATCTATCTCATATTGAGATAATGGAACTATGTTGTCAGCGAATTCAGACCAAGCAATATCTGCTTTATAAATATTGACTGAACTATCTGGAACATATATTTTTAATTGAGTTGAATATCTGTCAACTCTCCAAATTTTATTACAGATATTTTCATCAGTTAATTCATCATTGCCATTATGAATAGTTGGAGGCGTATCGCATGGAAGATATATTGCTTTTATACTAGACAAATAATTTCCTCCAAATGGCGAATCATACATTTTTTCAATTGTTGGTGGAAGCTTTACTATTTCTAATTTAGGACAGTTTCTACAAAGACTACGACCTACTTGAGTTACTTTTGTACATTGAGTATAATCGACTTTTCTTAAGTTAGCACATTCTTCCAAATATCCGTTCCATCCCGAGTCATATCCAGATATACTTTCGATACGTGAGTTTAACGTTAATGAAGTAATGCTTGGACAATATGCAAACATTTTAAATACAGATGTTGCACGTAAATTCTTCAGATAAACATCCCCGATATTTGGACACCCTCTAAAAGCACTGTCTCCGGTAAAATCAGTTGTTGTTTCTATTTTAGTGAAATCTAATCCACATGCTCTAACATCAAGGTTAACACAATTTTTGAAACTAGATGGTTCTATATTAATTACATTACTTAAATTTACATATTGTAAATTTGTACAGCTACTTAATGCTGTATTTCCAACTGAAGTTCCATTAAAATTATTTATTCTAACAAGATTTGAACAGCCACGGAATGCGCAAAATGGGATTACTAAAAATTTAGATAGATCTATTTCTGTAAGATTAGTGCATTCAGCAAATATTCCAGAAGTCCAATATGAAAAAGTTCCAGAAGTATATCCAAATAGTTTCAATTCATTAAATGAAGTAATGCTAGTACCCATAAACCAATTATGACTAAGATTTCCTGATGTGTTTGCTGCAACAGAATATGGTATAGCATTTAAGTTAGCATCTCCTACGTTATGCTGTAAAAATATCTGTTCAATTAAAGGATCTTTAAAACCAATCAGTCTTTCTATATTTATATTTATTTGAAAATTATTATATGTATTGGTCAAATAGTCAACTTCATTATCATATGCATAATTTGAACTCAAATTGCCAACTATTGTAGATGCGCTATCTAAATTATTAGAAGTTAAAACATTGTAAATATTATGTATTAACTTATAATTTACATTTTCATTTAATGATGTATTATTTATTATTCTTAGATGCATAATAAGTTAATTTAATTTTTTTATTGCATTATATTAATTTACATGATAGTTATCATTTGGATGTTCCTTTGTATACCATGTTACTTCAGATGGTAATTCTGATATTTTCTTTATTCTAGAAGTTGGCATTGTAGACCATATATCTGCAGTCTTATATGATTCATATGCTTCATCAGGAACATATATTGCAAAATTAGAAGGTAATCTTTGGAATGACCAATAAGAATCATACGATGCTGCTGGAGGAGTTGTTGCTAAAATTATAAGATATAATATTTCTCCAGAAAAATCTCCAGGAAACATTTGAATAGTATTTAATGTTTTCGGCAATATTACTGTTGTAAGAACACTGCAATAATAAGATGATTGCATTTTACATTGCGTAAATTTTGTATCACTTAGATCAAATTTTAACATATTTGGCATACCGCTAAAAGTTGCTAATTGCCCTGATCCAGAAAAGCCATCTATTTGTATATTTTTATTAGAATGCAATGTTATGTTTTTAAAGCCAGTGGCTCTAAATGTATTAGCTCCAAAAGATTCTACATTTGATATATCCCAGTCTAAATTTTGATTTAATCCTAACTGTGTACATCCGTAAAATGCATTACCACCTATTTTTTTTATATTTAAAAAATCTAATGATGATAATGTTAATGACGTGCATCCTTGAAATGCAGACACTTCAATTGTAGTACAGTTAGTTAAATCAACTGATGCTAATGATGTGCATCCCATAAAGCACTTTTCTCCGATTTTTGTTACATTATTAAGATTAATTGTTGTCAGTGATGTGCAATCATAAAAACAACGTCCATCTAATGCTGTGCATGTTAATGGCAAATTGACAGATATCAAACCAGTGCATCCAAAAAATGGTCCCCAATACGCACCTGCATTATATGAAGCATTCATTTTCGTAATGCTTCCTAAACTTGATATATGTTTGATTTTCTTACAGTTTCCAAATGTATAACCATTTAACGTGCCAGTAAGATTTGGCATACTTAATGTTTCAATATTAAGTTTTTGACAGTTATCAAATACGGAGCCACCCAATTCAGTAATTTTTTCAAAATCAAATTCAACAGTTTCTAAACTTGTACAACCATCGAATGCACCATATAAAAGTTTAGTTACATTATTTCCTCCTGTAATAGTCTTTAATGATGTGCATCCACTAAATGATTTTTCTTTAATTGATGCTAATGTTGAAGGAAGAACTACAGATATCAAACCAGTACAATTTACAAATGGCCCAAACGCTTGACCATTATGAGCAATTGAATCTAAATCAGTAATTGATCCTAAATTTGATATACTTGTAATTCCTGTACAGTTTTTAAATGATTCTCCTCCAATATATGTTAGACTAGGTAATGATAAATCTCCTTTAAGACTAGTACAGTTTATAAATGTAGTTGTTTCAATCGATTCTACATTTGATAAATCATCCGATATATCAATATCTAATGATGTGCAATTTTGAAATGCGTAACTTTTTAATGTTATTACATTTTGCAAATTGATTGATTTAAGATTAGAACATTCATTAAATGCCCAAGAATCTAATGTTGTACATGTTGATGGCAAAACTATCGATGTTAATGCTGTACATCCCCAAAATGCACCCTGACCTATTTTAGATATATTTGTGTTGTCAATTTTTATATTTGCTAAACTTTCATTATGTTCATGTGCTTTTGTATCAAGACTAATTATACTAGATGGATATTGAATAGATACTAGATTTAAATCATAACTGAATTGTTCTTGAATGGCTCTAGTCAATAATGTAAAAAATCTAAATTCATTAAATGATGTAATGCCATTATTTGACTTAGTTACTGAAGAAGGTATATTTGATATGTTTGCAGCATCTCCATAAGTAATAAAATTATATTCTGTATGTCCTATATTATTTGTTAATAATAATTGTTCAACGGTAGGATCTTCAAATGTTATGATTCTATCAATATTATATATTATTTGAAAATTATTGTATAAATTTGAAAAATAATCAAAATCTTTATCATAGACATAATTTGAACTAATTACACCGCTTAATGATGAACTATTATCTAATTCATTATTGATGATCAATTCATGTAGCTTACGAATAATTTTATAGTTTGATAATTCAGTTATGTTTGATTGCTGTATTCTTAAATGTCTCATAATTTATTTAATTATTTTGAAATGTTTTTGTATAATAATCAGGATCTACATAATCATCCTCAATAGAAAGAATATAATCTGAATATTTAGACCACCCATCAGTAGATTTATATAATTCAACTGAATTTCTAGGAACATATATTCTTACATTAGTATTTGGTGGAATAACTACTAATTTTCCATCAACTGTCGTTTGATTGAATAAGAATGGCTTTGTAACATTCATATTACTATATTCTTCACCAGTATATTGAGGGGGGGTTTCTACAGGCAATACAATTGCCTCTAATGCTGAGCAATTACTAAATATATAATTTCCACAGCCAGTTATCGTTGATGGAAATTTTATTAGCCTTAATGTCGTACAATTATTATATCCATAATCATTAATTCTTTTTATAGTTGCTAAACTTAGATCAATGAATACTAAATTAGGAGATGATATATAGTTCTTCCAATTAAAGTCCATTCTACGTCCTCCAGTAAATGTATTTGATTTTCCAAAGCCACATCCTGTTCCATATATTATAGATCTTATTTGAGTATTTACAAATACAGGTTCAGGTATATCATTACTACTAACTATTCCAGTCAAATTAATATCTCCTGTTATTTTTGTAGCACAAAATGTAAAGTCATAGCCAAGCTGTCTTAACTGATGCAAATCAGAATTAATGTTAGATAAATTTGTACAATATTGAAATGCCTTTGACGCTATATCAGTTACTTTTGAAAGATTTACTGATTCTAATGAAGAACATTGACTAAACGCCGCATATTTGATTCTAGTTATGTTAGATAGATCTATACTTTTTAGATTAGTGCATAAATCAAATGCATAATCATCAATTGTAGTAACGTTTGTAAAATATTTTAATTCATCAAATGAAGTTATATCTGTGTTATTCCCAAATGCTTTATTATCCCAACTTGAAGGAATATTTGTAACTGCTGCAGCTTGTGTTTTTGTTATGCCAATTCCATCTCCTATATTGAATTTATTATATAAAGCAGTTTCCATAGCTTTACATTTGAAAAGAATATAATATTCTAAAACATTAATTATCACTTGTGGATAAGAATGCCTTATTTCATTTGCATATTCTTCATATGTATGCTGTACATATAATGATCCCTTGAGATTTGAATTGTTATCTAATGAATTAGAATGAACATAATCATATATTTTATTTATTAATGATAAAGATATGACTTCTACTTGTGAATTATTTTGCTCTATCTTTAAATGACGCATAAGTATTGTATAATTTATATATGTTATATATTTAAAAATAAAAAATAGGTACACATAAGTGTACCTATTTTCAAAATATGAAATATCATTTAAGATTCAATGTTCATTACTTTACCAAATATATTGAATGATTCATTGTCACCACAGTTTACAATATCAATAGAATCAATATTTGATGAATTAACAACTGTTACGCCAGATGGATGTAGTCTGCTTGCTCCATGCAAAGTTACATTAGTAGGAGTTCCTAGCTTAAGTGTTTCAATAACAGTATTTTCTGGAAGTATTGGATTAATTGATGTTCCTCTCATATCCAATGACTTAAGCTTAAGATTATTTGAAAGATCAATATCTGTATCAAGCATTGAACATCCGTTTAATGATAATGATTCAAGATTTGTCATATTGTTAAAATATAACTGTTGAATCGTATTTCCATTAACTTCATATGAATTTGTTATTGAAAGATTATCTAAAATCAAATTCTTAACATTAATCAAATACATTAGTATAGACTTATTAGAACCATTTGCTATCAAGTGACGAACATACATTAATTCACCTTGAGAGTTTTCAAACTGTTGTGATAGATTAATAGTATCACCCAAATCTAACAAATGATATCTATACACTTTACTAGGCATTGATACACCGTTTGTAGCTTTATAATGTATATTAAGTATATCATATAAAGGCACAGCATTTGTCAATACTACTAGGCTATCATCCATTATGATAAGTTTAACTTCTTTAACAATTTCATATCCCGATGTAAACCTTACTTGAACTTTTAATGTATAATAATGCATATCTAAATTATTTGGCGTACCTATGCATTTTAATGTCATTCCATAAGGTGAATTTAATGGAGTAGATGCAGTACCACCACAGTTATAGCATTTTAATAGATATGTATCTGATGATGCTAATTGCTGAGGAGTAAGATCATGTGCTTCATACGCATGATATGATTCTTTATTGATAAGTATTTCATTATCTGAATCACGTTTTAACGACCATTGTACATCATAGATATTTGCTGTATGAGAAGTAACTCCATTAGGATAGACAGGATCAATATAAAATTCTGCTACTGAACTACTAGAACCAAATATATGTCCTGTATTTATTGGATATACATTAGCGCCTGTTGCGTTTGCTTTTATATTATATGCATCAGGATATGTAGCACCAATGATATGAACAATAATGTTTCTTTGTTCCTGGCCTATGATAACAATAATCTTAACATCATAATTTCCATAATTTCCTTCTGATGCACGTAGATATGATTTTCCATCAGCTCCTTCTATAATTGAGCATGACTTATAAATCTTACTAGGATCATCATCACCACTAGGAGATTTCAATAACCAGTCATAATCATCTTCAGTTACTTCTTGTAGTCTAAATTTAGTAGCTGATAATAATGCAGTACCACCAGAGCCTTTTACTTTTTGATTAAGAGGAACTTCTCTAAGATAGAATTCAGATGTTCCTAGTTCTTCATCAGTTTCGATATATGCATCACCAGATAAGTTGATTTCAATATATTCGCGTTCTTGGTCTATAATAAGTCCAGAACCTGAACGTTCAAATGCAGATTCACCAAATAATAACTTTAATCTTGTAAGCTTAATAGGATCTAATGTTTCACCAGTCAATACCACATAACCTTTGTAAGTGCTTCCGCCAAGATTATTTGTACCATGATTTAATTTAGATAATAAAAGTAAATCATCATATGTTAATGAATAATCTAATCCGCACGTTGCAGAACTCCAGTTAATGTCTTGTAATATTAATGTTCTATTACCCAATTCTTCATCAATTAATGCATCTAATTCAGCTTGTGTTGCAGAAGGATTAGCTAATTTAATTTCATAGATAATACCATTAATCCAATTGAATATGAAATCTTTAGCATTAGCAGAGTTTGCAGTACTACCAGTAAATGTTATGCTTGTTATAGATGTAGGAACATAATAGTCATAATTTCCATTAATATTGAAACGTTCATAATTCATCTTGTTAGTAACAGGATCTACAGTACCATTCCAGAATGATATTGTGTTCCATGAAGTATTATTCATTTCAATATTGTTCATTATTGAAACTGCTATTGGATTATCATAATTATCTACTCCTTCATAATTTGTTGCAGGAAGTTCAAGAGTATCAAATACATTACCAGATTTTGAACTTTGGAAATAACTAAGATTAGCGCCCATTGCATATATGTTCTTAATCTGTGTACGTCCAGTCTTTTCATTACCACCACGTAATAATGAGTTAGCAGTTAATGATGGGTTTGTTCCACGTTTGCCTAATTGACCACGAATATTAATAGTATTCAAATTTTCAAGATTGTCATTTTGAGGACTTACTTGAAGACGAATATTATATGTAGTATTTACAGATCCAATATAGTGGTAGTTATCGTTATGAGATGTATCTTTTGTTATCTTATTACCTACATTAATTTCTCTGATAGATGCACCATTTACTGATGAATATGCACCTTTGATGTCAAGAAGGTCAATACGAGATGCTAAGCAGCTAACGTCAAGTTTTTCAATATATGTAGCACCTAATATCTTTGTAGGAACCTTATTTGAGAATGATATTGTTGAAATATCGAATGTAGCAGGATTAGATCTAGAACATTCCTTAGCAACAACGGTCTTTTGTGAGCTATCTCCTGAGCTATCTCCTTCATCATCTACTTCAATATCTGTATTGATTTCACCATCATTTTGCGTTAATGTAATAAATGTTGGATTAGATGGAGTTACTGTTATGATATCTGTGCCAGCTGCAGTTTGTGTATGACCCGCAGCAATATATACGAAGTGAGATTTAAACTCACCGCATGTCCATTTAGCATCATAATAGTCCATAGATGTAGATAGCCACCAATGTCTGTGATTAATACGAGCACCTTGTAGCCAATCCAAATAGCTATGTTCTGAACCACCATTTTCTATGTATTTATAGTGACCTGATTCATTATATATAATTTCACACCATCTTGCAGTATATTCATTATCAAACATGTTTGTTAATGTATTATAATTAAATCCTGCCTTTGATAATGCTTCAGCAACTTCAGGAACTATTTCATTCATAAAATGAGGCCAAGCTTCAAGAGCATCCCATAACCAGTTAGATGTTGTTATCTGTAAAGTATTTTCATCAACTGAACGACCAGATATAGCATATTCTTTAGCAGATAACTTAGTATTACGATCAATAGGAGGATCAAATGCAATACCACCAGTATTCTTGTTACCTAAAGCAATATCCATATCCCATGCTTCATAGTGGAAGTGAACTCCATCATATGTCTTAATCTGAACGTTACGTTCTCCAGAGTCCACGAGAGCCAAACGAAGCATTGTTATATAATATGCAGCCATCTTGTATAAATCTAAATGCTGAGCTGCTTCATTTTGGAATTTTTCTTGATTTTGATATGTACTAGTCAACCATCTAAACCAATCAACGAAAGGTTGTGCAGTTCTCTTGAATTTTGAATTGACACCCCATTTGTCAGTTCCTTTTTCAACTTTACCTGCTAAATCATCAGGATCTGGATATATCATTTCAAAATCAGATTCCCATCTAAAATTATCTCCGACACGAGCTTCAAAATCTAATCCATTTTCATCATGATCACTCATATATGAAACGAAATTATTATTAAGATTAAGAACTTCTATACGTAATACGCCAGAATTATCCCAAATCTTATTGTCATCTGTATCAAAATCTTTATTTTCAATAGTCAGACAGAATGGATCTTTAGGATCTGCTTTATAGATAGATCTTTCACCAAAGTTAAAATCTGATTTCTTATCTTCCATAAATACATATTGACCTAAGAAAGTAGTTTGATTTGAACCTGCAGTATTCTTATAGAAAACTACACAAGGGAATGAATCTGGTGCATTTCTAATTTGATAAGGGAATGCATATGACATATTTGTAATAGGATTCTTTGTGCAGTCATCCCAGTTTTCACCATTTTCATTAAGACCCATTACTGTTCCATCTTCAAGAGTAGCAGTTTGGTTAGTTGAGAATAATTGAGGTTCTGTTCTTAATTTATATTCTCCATTAAAACTAGCATTATACCAGCTATCATTAATCATTCTAAGAATACTACCATTGTGTACACCAGATGAGTCAGCATAGTTTGCTTGTAATATAAATTTATTTGCAGGAACAGATGTATCTTTCATCTTATAACGGTTCTTACCTAAGCCTAGATGAGCCTGACCTTGGCATGTAAATTTAGGTGTTCTTTCATCAGATGTAGACTTATTAGTCCAGAATTTCATTGACGTAATAGGATAGTTCAATGTTGACTGACCATGCTTTCTAATTTTACATCCTTCAACAGTAAAGTTCTTTGTTGTATCAAATGGACAGAAACGTTCAATTGTTACATCTGTTTCAGAATTTTCTTTACCAGTTTCACCTTTAAGAATATCAGTAAGGTCACCGCTAATCAATATTGTATCAAGTTTTCTCTTGCATAATTCATAATCAATTTGCTGTGTTTGTGAATCTAATACAGCATTATTATTGATTAATCTTAATTTATCTTCACTATCATAAATGAAGTTATTATATTCGTTTGTATATGTTAAGTCACGAAGATAAGTTCTAATACTATATACTTTAACTCCAGATGCAGACTTACCTATTGTAATCTTACCGTTATTTGCAGCAAGATTATGACCTGCAGCTTCTGCAGCTCTTTCAAGAATACCATCAGTAACAATATATATTAATTCAGAATCAGATGTTATCTTTGAACTGTTAATAATGAATGCTATCTTTACACGTTCATTTGCTTTATAGTTAGTATGAATGCATTCTATACCAGAGCTATCATATAATGTAGCTTTATTAGCAGTAATTTCAATACGTGCTTTACCAGTTTCACCAATTGTTATTAATACATCATTTGTATCATTAACTTTTTCTGATTCAAATTCTATTTCAATTGTACGACCATTAGTAGGTGTTCCTTTTAATGGGTTATATGTTATTTCGCACCAAGAATCAGTACCAGAAGTTCTAAATGAATTATCGAACCATCCTGAGTTGTCATTCCATTGTATTCCATTAAATGTTATATTGATTTCATCTTGGTTAATTGCTGCCTTTTCAGGAATCCATTGATCTTTTGTTTTTGATGAATTTGATTTACCATAAGCAGACAACTTAAAGTCAAATCCTGAAGTTTCAACGATATTTAAAGTAGATTTTTCAATATACATTGGTATAACGCATAATTGACGTAATACATTATCTTGAGACTTATATTCACCAACTAATGTTATTGAAGACGTACGTGGTGAAAAGTCTTGTTCTTTTGTATATGTTGCAGGAATAAATGATAAAGCATCTGGCTTTTTATTTTTTGATGCTTCAATAGATGCTAAATCTGTTGCTATACCATTTTCATATAATTTCCAATTTACTTGCACTGTATTTTCTGAAGCAAGCATATCTGTAAAATATGCCCAGTCTAATTCAACAGGCATATATTGTGTAGCACTTAAATATAATCCTTCTGAAGATATTGGGAATATTTTTGTGCCTGCAGTAAAATTAAAGAAATTATTAATGAAATAGTTTTTAATACCTGCATCAGTTGAATTCATTTCAAAGCTATAATAAAGAATATTACTTTCAAATGTTATCAAATTATATGTAGTTTTTACGCACATCTGTAATGTATGACTTACACGTCCATCATTAGTTGTATCGTTTTGAGGCGGAATTGTTGAAGCTGCTAAATTGTCAGTCAATATCTGAACAACACCTTGTACTGAAGTAGAACCTAATTGAATATCTTGTTTATCTACTTCTACACCATCAACGTAAACATATAATGAAGACGCAGTATTAGCATTATTTCTATCCAAATGCCAATTGAATGTAATTGCTTCTCCTCTATCAAATCCTCTATAGTATTGAAAATCAGATTCAAGATTCAATACTAATTGAGTAATATATATAGTATAGTTCTTTGATGCACCCGTTGAAGAAGCTAATAAGTCTATTCTTATTGATGTCTGACCTAAATCCAAATATTCATAAACATCTAATTCAACATGCTTACTTCTAGGATCATAGTTTTGTGAGAATTTTGTTACGGCTCCAGAAGCAGTAGTAATTGTATATGTTGCAACTATATTGTCTTCCGTTGTGCCTTTGTCGTTTTCAACACTCCAGTCATATACTAATTTTGTTACTGTTTGATCATGCATACCTGATACAAGATATCTATTTCCTGTATCAAGATTTGTCTTAATTTC
>OCTX012277590.1_pt1 | contig 44677 bp, 37 predicted proteins | sample 1539691 | NCBI WGS metagenome assembly OCTX01 (sample SAMN02144231, study PRJEB22623) | gut metagenome | biome: sheep rumen | host: Ovis aries | place: New Zealand
GAGTGTTTAGAGTTGAGAGTTTAGAGAAGTCATATAGTTGAAAGTTTATAGTTCTTATCTCGGCTAAAGCCTCGAACGATCGGCTAAAGCTGTACGATAGCTGATTGACTAAAACTGAAAAATGTTGACTCGATAACTGAGATGGAATCTTAAAAATCGTAAACTTTTGACTCGATACCTAAAAGGGTTGATTTAACACCTAAAAAGGTTGACTATTTGTTGTAAATTCGACATACTACCCCATTCATCGAATGGGGGCCCCTTCGAAAGTACAGTCGCGTCCTGCCGGACATACTGTTCCCCATTTCCGGAACCTTTTTTGCAAAAGGGCTGCGCCCTACCTTTTACCCACCGTAAGAGGTGCCTTCATGCAAGCATGAGCACCCCTTACGGTGGCTAAAATATAGAGTTAACACTCTATTTTTGCAAAAAAGGTTTCGAAAATTTGCGTATGTGCAATTTTTGTTGTACTTTTGCACTCTAAACTGCAAAAACGACTCTATTGCAGTATAAAATGAAAATATAAAAATGAAAATCAATATGATGAAACGTTCGGATGTGTATTTTGGTGTGGCATGCATCGTGGTGCTGCTGCCGTTCTTTGTGTATCGTCCGCTCTACGAGGCATTCCTCTGGGCAACGATGCATCATCCGTTTATGATGGCATTTCTCAAGTTCGGCATTCTATCTACAGCCGGTGAATGTATCGGCTGTCGGATACGTACGGGCGAGTATGTACCCAAGGGATTTGGCGTGGTGCCGCGTGGAATCACGTGGGGATTCTTAGGCATGCTTATTACAGCCGCTATGACCATCTTCTCAACGGGTGTGCCTGCCGTATTGGCTATGCTTGGTATCACGCCGACGGAAGGCACCTATGCCGACTTGCTGAAAACGGGTATCCTGACCTCGCAATCGGGCTATCATGTGCTGGCTGCGTTTGCCGTGTCGGTGTTTATGAACTGCCTGTTTGCGCCTGTGTTTATGGTGCTGCACAAGGTGAGTGACACGCATATTATGGAGCACGGCGGCACGATAGGCGGGTATTTTTCGCGTGTGGAGTTTGGCAGGATATTCACGAACCTGGATTGGGAAACCATCTGGAACTTCCTCCTGAAGAAGACCATTCCGCTATTCTGGATACCGGCGCATACCATTACTTTCCTCCTGCCGCCCGAGTGGCGCGTGCTGTTTGCAGCCTTGCTGGGTGTGATGTTAGGGGTGTTCATGTCGCTGGCAGCGAGGAATCGCTTTGCTAAATGATGGATTGATAAATTGTCTAATCGTAAATAGCTTTATGATATTAAAAACACAAACAATTACCGTAACGCCGGAGATGGCAGCCGATCGGGTAGGGTCGGGGCTCTTGCATGTATATGCTACGCCGATGGTAGCGGCGCTGATGGAGAGCACATCTATTCTTTGTATTGAGGACCTGGAGGCGGATGAGACCACCGTTGGCGTGGAAATCAACGTGCAACACGTCAAGGCTACCGCTATCGGCGAGCAGGTCACCTGTACGGCCTGCCTCAAGGAGCAGGATGAGCGCAGCTATCATTTCATCCTGCGCGTAGAGAACGCCCGCGGCGAGGAGATAGCCGAGGGTACGCACGTGCGCGTTCGCGTTAATAAGGAGCGCTTTATGAGCAAACTACGCGAGGCGCGTTGAGGGCGAAGCGAGTTCAGGCGCGTAGCACCCATACACGTTCGGTAGCACGTGTCAGCGCAGTATAGAGCCAGCGATAGTCAGGAGCGGGGATTTCGGTGCTCGGTTCTCGGTTCTCGGTACTCGGGGACGCCAGAGGACCTTGGTCGATAAATACATGCCGCCATTGGCCACCCTGCGCCTTGTGGCAAGTCACGGCGTAGGCGTAACGTATCTGTAGAGCGTTATAGTACGGCGAAGCCTGAATATGTTCATTGAGTTCGCGCTTGGAGTGTATCTCGGGGTAATCTTCCGCGATGCGTTGATATAGTTCGCGTTGTAGTTTGTAGCTGTCCTCAGGGGTCGGCGTGACGAGTGTGTCGAGCCAGACGAGAACGCTGATTTCATAGGGGTAGTCCAGTCCTTGCAAATCGGCTTCGGCGAACTGAAAACCGTACATCTCGTGGTGCTTGCGTAGGCGTACCACCTGAAACATGTCGCCATTGGCAAGGAAGGGGATAAGGAGTTCTCCCTTGTCATCTTTGTAGGATGCAGTCTGAAAACTATTGTTACGGCTGACCATGATGCGGTCGCCGGTATTGAGCAGTTCATCGTAGTCGAGCAGTTGGGCGCGGACGCCTTGGTTATAGAGGTTGGTCCGCCGATTGCTGCGGGTGATGATGAGCGTTTCCTCCAGACCTACTGTATGGTAGCTCTGTTCGATCTGTTCGACCATCTCGACGGGCGGAAGTAGTCTCAGGTCATCGGTCTCGGTAAGGGGAATGATGGTTTTTGCTTGGCGTAACTGTGTGGCATTAAGCAGGATTCCGCTATCGCCGGCCTGGCGTGCGACCTCGGTGAGCGTACCGGTGTGCACATCCAGCCCGTAGCCGGATAGGTAATCGGGATTGAGGGCGGGACTCTCATCATGCCCGACGGGCGGCAACTGGGCGTCATCGCCGAGTAGGAGCAGACGATTGCCGTTCTGCATGAATACATAGCGGATGAGGTCGTCAAGCAGGCTGCCCGAGCCAAATACCGAGTTGTCGCGTTCGGCGGATAGCATGCTGGCCTCATCGACTACAAAAAGGGTGTTGCTTAGGTTGTTGAAACCGATGTTGAACTGTTCACCTGTAGCTTGTGCACGACGGTAGATCTGCTTGTGTATGGTATAGGCGGGATGACCGGCATAACGCGCCAGCACCTTAGCCGCCCGACCGGTAGGAGCCATCAGAACGATGGGTTGCTCCAGAGCCTGCAGCGCCTTGACCAATGCGCCGACAATGGAGCTCTTGCCCGTTCCGGCATAGCCTCGCAACACGAAACAGGGGCGCTCGGCCCGGGTGAAGAGAAACTCCGCCAGCTGGCGGATAAGTATCTCTTGGCCGCTGTTGGGCGTAAAAGGCAACGCGGAGCGAATCTTGCTATGGAGGAATTGTTGGATCAAGTGTTTAGTGTTTAGAGTTGAGTGTTGAGTGCAGTTTAGAGTGGAAAGTGGATAGTTTATGCAGGAAAGTTGAAAAAAAATGTGAAAATATTTGCGTATATCAAAAAAAAGCAGTACTTTTGCAGCCGATTTGTCAGCAAATGTGTTTGACAGGGACTTTTGGCAGGTACTTTACGACCAGCTCCCCATGAATTCCCCCAGGTCTTGACCGAAGCAAGGGTAATGGGTTGTAGCGGTGCGATAAAGATAGCCTGCCTTTTTTTTAATGAATAATTAACAATGAATAATGAACAATGAATAATTAACAATTAACAATGAATAATGAATATTTTTTGTAGGATGTACAATTATTCATTCAAAAAGATAATCATTATTCATTAATCATTATTCATTCAAAAAGATATTCATTATTCATTAATCATTATTCATTCAAAGAGTCTTGTTTTCTCGCCGGTGATGGTATAGATAGCATCTCCGCGGAGGATATAGATCCTGCCGTTGTGGAAGTACTTCACGGCTTCCGTTTGCGGTTCGGCTTCCGGCATGATGAGGTCGGCGTGAATCAGTTCCAGACCGGCTTGATAGGCAGCATAGGCATCGGGAATACCGTAGCCGTAGTGGCTGTTGGGTGAGGTGTAGCGATCGGTGGACTCGATGATGAGTTGCCGGATGGTTGCGGCATCCAGATCGGGTAGGGCACTCCATAGCGTGGCAGCCATGCCGGCGATGAGGGGGCAAGCAAAACTGGTGCCATCGCCTGTGATGATACTACCGCGTGTGTTGATGAGTGTGGTACCGGAACCCACAGCGCAGACTTCGGGTTTGACGCGTCCGTCGGCCGATGGACCATACGACGAGAAGGAGGCGATGTGTCCGTCGGTATCGACAGCCCCGACCGTCAGAATACTATCTGCATCTGCGGGCGCGGATATATAGTGCCAGGCGTCAATACCCTCGTTACCGGCTGCTACTATCACCAGCATACCTTTCCTGGCAGCTATTGTTGCAGCACGGCTGCAACGGGTGTTTTGTCCGTTCATGTCGCTGTAGCTGAGGTCCCAAGAGGTGTTGTCGAAGTTAAAATACCCCAGACTGGTGGACATCACATTCACGCCAAGGCTGTCGCATTTCTCAACAGCTACGACCCAGTTATCCATCTCCTTGGGGCTCTCGGTCAGGGCCTCTTCGGAACGCATGAGGTAGTACTCTGCGCCTGTAGCAGCACCATAGTAGCCGGTTTGTATAGCAGCAATAGCTGAGAAACACTCGGTACCATGTGCTCCGTTTGAGCCGGTATAGAAGTCATCGGCATCATCCGTTAGGTCAAAGTGACCCAAGATGCGGCTTCGTACGGAGTCGAAGCATGACAGCGAGTGCGTGTTGGTGAAACCGCCATCACAAACTGTGAGCAGAATGCCTTGTCCGCAGTAGTTCAAGCGATGTAGCGGCAGCAGGTTATACAACGCCAATTGCTCATTGGTCTGCGGTATGACAATAGGACCGGCTTCCTTTTCGTTACGTAGTTTTTTGAGGCGCTCGGGGCTATACCAACTTCCGGCAGGTGTGTTATCGCGTGTCTGCTCAATAGCGGCCACCCAACTCTTGCCGTTGATGGCATTTATCTGCGCCTGTGTACCGGTGACGGTAGCGCCATTCATCCAGCGGCTGGTGTGCATGATGGTAAGCCCTGCAGCTCGCAGGCTATCGAGGTAGGCTGGACTAACGGCGTAGTCCAAGGAATCGATGGGAATATCCCATTTCTGGCGTTGCTCTATGGCACGCGGACTGAGGCAGATTTCGGTACTGCCCTGTTTGTCGGGGAACTGAATCCACCAACAGAAACTGCTTAATAATACGAGTAGTGTATTCATAAATATCAGATATCAATTATCAATTATCAATTATCAACTATCTCCTGACCAGTAGAACCACGTTCTCAACGTGTTGTGTGTGTGGGAACATATCTACGGGTTGTACTTCGGCTACGCGGTAGTGTGCATCCAGCAGGTTCAGGTCGCGTGCCTGCGTGGCGGGGTTGCAGCTCACATAGACGATGCGTTCGGGGTTGGCACCTATGATGACATTAACGACATCCTCGTGCATACCGGCACGTGGCGGGTCGGTAATGATGACATCCGGGTGTCCGTGTTCGCGGATGAAGTCTGTGGTCAGGATATCCTTCATATCGCCGGCATAGAACTCGGTCTTATGGCTCAGACCATTCAGCTCGGCATTCACTTTGGCATCCTCAATTGCCTCGGGAACGTATTCGATACCGATAACTTTTGACGCCTGTTTGGCTACGAAATTGGCTATCGTCCCTGTGCCGGTATAGAGGTCGTAGACTAATGGCTGCCGGCCGTTCGATAACCGACCGGTATCCGATAACCATCGTTCGTCGAAGGCAAAACGGCGTGCTACCTTATATAGTTCGTAGGCTTGCCGGGTATTGGTCTGGTAGAACGACTTGGGGCCGACCTTGAATTGCAGTCCTTCCATTTCCTCCATCAGATGATCCTGACCGCTATATACCTGCACATCAAGGTCGCCAATGGTGTCGTTGAGCTTCAGGTTGAGCACATACTGCAGGCTGACAATCTCGGGGAATGCCTGATGGAGCGTCTCCAGCAGTTGAATGCCCGCTTGGGTTACGGGTGCTCCGAAGACCAGTACCAGCATCAGTTCGCCCTTGTGGTTCGAACGCAGAATCAGGTTCCTGAGATCGCCCGTGTGGCTGCGTTCGTTGTAGAACGTAAGCCCGAGCGCCTGTGCCTGCTCGTAGATAAGATGCCGGATGCGGTTGTTGATTTCGGGCATGAGGTGGCAGGTGTCGATATGCAGCACCTTGTCAAAGCAGTTGGGGATATGGAATCCCAGTCCGGGTGTGAAGGGGATACCTTGCTTCATTTCTTCGGGCGTAAGCCATTGGTGGTCGGCAAAGGTGAACTCCAGTTTGTTGCGGTATTCGTATATCTCGTTGCTGCCTAAGATAGGCGAGATAGGTGGCAGCTCCACGTGCCCGATGCGGCGGAGGTTATCCTCGACCTGTCGTTGTTTCCAGATGAGTTGTTCCTCGTATGGCAGGATCTGCCATTTGCACCCACCGCAGACGCCATAGTGGCGGCAACGTGCCTCGCAACGTTTGGGCGAAGGGGTGATGAGGCGTGCCACGCGAGCCTCCATGAAGGAGTGTTTCTTACGTGTGACCTGCAGATCGACTACATCGCCGGGTACGCAATAGGGTACAAACACCACCATTTCGTCCACACGCGCCAGGGCTTTGCCCTCGGCGGCTACGTCGGTAATGGTGATATTAGTTAGTAGCGGGAGATTTTTTTTCTTCATATAGTTGTAGTATTGCTTGTCGGTACAGGGTGCTGAAGTCCTCCAGGCTCTCGAGTGGGATACCCCATAGGATGAGGCGGTTCTCCCAGCGAATAGCAGCTCCGAGGTTGGTGTCCGTATAGCGGGCGATGATTTGTCCGCCTCTATAGGGTTTGAATGCTGTGGCGTGTTCGGCGGCAAGACGCTCCTCGTTAGGCCGGAGGTTATATCGGTAGATCGTGCCATCCGTCGTGCGGATACGTTCGCCGGTGGAAGCGAAGCGGGCTGCTGTATATCGGGCTTCTCCTACATACGAACCGGAAACCAATACGCGTCCGCCAACGGCAGCATAGCGTTCGAAAGCCTTTCGCCAGTTTCGGTTCATCGCGGTATCGCATCCGGCTATATAATCCACAATGCGGTATTGGTCAGGGCAAACGGAATCGGGATGGCAGTCTGACGCGCAGCTCACGTAGCTGATGCCCATGGCTTTCAACTCGCGCCCGTGCATCACGGGGTAGTCAAAGGTGTTACCGACGACATTCATTCCCAGGTAATTGGAATAGCACATGCCGTAGCCGCAGTTGTCATCATCCACCCACAGGCTGCGCTTGTCAAAGTCCATCTGTTCGCCGAGCCAGGCACGCTCTATGCCGTCAAAGACAGGATAAGTACCGGGCACGATGCCGGCATAGGTGCTGTCGATGAACCATTGGGGTCCGCGTAGCTGGCGGAAGGCATTTACAATCAGTACTGCAGGGGCGATGGAGTCGTTGGCGCGGAAGGCGGATAGTGTTTCCGACGCACGGCTCTCACCACCGGCATTAAGGGCGCTGACGCGGAAGTCATATTGCACTCCGGCGCGAGCGGGTAGGGTAAGTCCGGTTTGGCGAACTATGGTGTCGCGCCAGGTAGCCTCATTCTCGCGGATAAAGACGCGGTAGGCATCGGGGGTGGCTGTCGGTTCGAGCGGATCGGGCTTTGCCTCCCAGCTTAACTGCCAGTCTGTATTCGTCTGTTCCACACGCAACCGATGAACCGGCAGGGGCTGAATGATACACGCATCAGGATTCAGACTATCTGTATAAGCCAGGTAACGGACGATACCTTTATATATCGCGCGCGAAAGAATGAACTGCGCTTCAGGATCCAGTCCGTACTTCATGTCAGAACGGCTTTTGTGACTGAGGATTTCCAGAATGATGGTCGGTATGTCGGGCAGGCGTGTCTCGCAGTAGTTAGCCTGCCTAAGCTCGCGCCTGGGCCAAGTCGGACAGACGGTTCTACGCATATCCTCCACCACCTGTGTCTGTACAAAGTCCCCCAGGTGACGGCATGTTATACGGCTTCTTCCGTCGCTGAGAACGGTCTCTTTGCGGTCGTTGAAATCGGTATAGAGGCATAGCGTCCCCATGATTGTGCTGTCGCCCGGCAGGTCTAATCCGTCGCTATGGAGTGCGATGGCTAAATCCAGTTTGCAAATGCTGTCGTTGAGGTAGTTGACCCAGTTTCCGCGGCAACGCAGGTCGTCCTTGTAATGGTCGCTCTCTTCCTGACGGGGTTGGAAACGGTAGGTGTCCCAGATCCATTCGGGATAATGCTGTTCCTCCAGCCAATACCGTGCGCCTTCCATCCATCGTGGCAGTCCGCTCCGGCCGATGGTCGTAGCCAGGCTGTCCTTGTCAATCCGTGGACGCGGCCACAGCACCTCGGCGCCTGCCGACTCCAGCATCGCCGTGACAGCTTCGGCATAGCGATAGGTGTAGGTGTCCTCTACGATTCCCCATAGGCGTGCCCGTTGCCAATGCCAGACGCTATCTTTCTGCATATATGCGCCATGACTTGGCCATAACGCAATCCGCTTCCCCTCCAAGTTCCACTTCCCGCTAACTGAATCCCCGCTAACTGAATCCCCGAGAACCGCTAACCGAGAACCGATAACCGATCCCAGTTCGTTCATCTCGTGTTTGTCGCTGTAGATATAGACCTGCCCGTTTTCGTCGCCCCGCATCCACAGACTGATTCGGCGTTTCAGTTCCTTCAGTTCCTCCGGCGTAAGGCTCAGCCCCGACATCGTGACGTTGGTCTCAACATCTATTCGGGTGCCGCTCTGCCGTACGCGGATGACGCGCACACGAGCCATGGGCAGCATTCGTTCCTTGGTATAGGCGTCCAGCGAGTCTGCCAATTCGGCGGGTGTTATCGCCTGTGTCGTTCCCCAAGACAGACAGAATAAGGCGAAAAGCAGTATATGTATGCGGAGATAAATTCGTTTCATTTTCATTCTTACAAAAAAGCTTGCAAAGTTACTGTTTTTTTTTGAAATGCGCAAATCTTTTTGCCAAAAAAAAAATTTTGTTGAATTTATAGCGTTTGACAAAGATGCGAGGTCTAATATGCCTTTTTGCGTATAAAAGATATGCTTAAAAGCAGAAAACAGCTTGCGAAGGGTGCGAAAATGAAGATTTTGCAAGAAAAGTATAATTTTTTATGGATTTTATTTGGTCGTATAAAAAAAAAGTCGTAACTTTGCGGACTTTTAGGTATGAACCTAATAAAAAACAAACATACAACAAATTAAATCTACAAATCATGTCAGAAGAAAAACTCAATCTGTTGGCTGATTTTCCTGCCATCTCGACCAAAGAGTGGAAGGATAAGATTGTCGCCGATTTGAAGGGTGCCGATTTCGACAAGAAACTCGTGTGGCGCACCCCCGAAGGCTTCAATGTACAGCCTTTCTATCGTCAGGAGGATCTGCGTGGCCTGAAGACCACCGTATCTGCTCCCGGACAGTTCCCTTACGTGCGTGGTACGCGTACGAGCAACGAATGGTACATCCGTCAGAACGTGTGCGCCTGCCAGTCTGCTCGCAAAGCGAACGCCAAAGCCCTGGAGATTCTCAACAAGGGTATTACCTCGCTGGGTTTCTGCCTCGATGGCGAGAAACTGAACTACCGTTTCATCAAGAACCTGCTGAAGGATATTGATGCGCGCGCTATTGCCATCAACTTCAGCATCTGCGCATGCCACGCTCCCGAGCTGGCAAGTATCCTGGTGCGCTACTACGGCCGTATGGGCTATGATTTCAAGGCTGTCTATGGTTCTATCAACGTGGACCCGATGAAGCAGATGTTGCTGAAGGGCAAACGCATGAGCCGCGAAGAGGTCGCCGAGAAACTGGTGGCTGCCGTTAAGGCTTGCAAGACGCTGGTTAACTACCGCGTAGTAGGCGTCAATAGCGTTATCATCAATAACTCGGGTGCTTATTGCGCACAAGAGTTGGCTTATGCCCTGGCTTGGGGTGCTGAGTACATGACGATGATGACCGAAGCCGGTGTGCCCAACTACCTCGCTGCCCGCGAGATCCGTTTCAACATGGGTATTGGCGGTAACTATTTCATGGAGATTGCTAAGTTCCGTGCTGCCCGTCTGCTGTGGGCTAAGATTGTGGAGAGCTACAAGGCTCCCGTCTTCACGACCGCTCTGCGTGAGGCTGCCAAGATGAACGTAAGTGCCGAGACCAGCAAGTTCAATATGACCATCTTTGATGCCTATGTCAACCTGTTGCGTTCGCAGACCGAGACCATGAGTGCCGCTATCGCCGGTGTGGACGAGATTACCGTTACCCCGTTTGACGTGACCTACGAGCGTCCGACTGATTTCGCCGAGCGTATCGCCCGCAACCAGCAACTCTTGCTCAAGGAAGAGGCCCACTTCGATAAGGTCGTTGACCCCGCCGCCGGTTCGTACTACCTGGAGAACCTGACCAACAGCCTCGCCGCTGAGGCTTGGAAACAGTTCCTCGCTATTCAGGAACAGGGTGGTCTCTACGAGATGATTGTTAACGGCAAGGTACAAGAGGCTGTGGCTGCTAACCTCAAGGCACGCCTGAGTGATGTAGCTAAGCGCAAAGAAGTGCTGCTGGGAAGCAACCAGTTCCCCAACTTTACCGAGGTGGCTGCCAAGAAGATTAAGGCTGACGCCGGAGCATGCAGCTCTATCTGCAACTGCAAGACCCAGCCTCAAGCCGCTTGCGGATGTGGCGACAAGTGCGAAAACGCCCTGCCGACCCTGCCCGTGGCTCGTGCTGCTGAGGAGTTTGAGGCACTCCGTCTGGAGACCGAAGGCGCCAAGAAACAACCCGTGGCATTCATGCTCACGATCGGTAACCTGGCTATGCGTATCGCCCGTGCACAGTTTAGCTGCAACTTCCTGGCTTGCGCAGGCTACAAGGTTATTGACAACAACGGCTTCAAGACCGTCAAGGAAGGTATCAAGGCTGCCCGCAAGGCAAAAGCTGATATTATCGTGCTCTGCTCGTCGGATGACGAATATGCAACCTTCGCTCCGCAGGCATGGCTCGAGCTGGAGAATGCCAAAGAGATGTTCATCGTGGCCGGTGCTCCCGCTTGCATGGAAGACCTCCAGAAGCTCGGCATCAAAAACTTCATCCACGTTCGTTGCAACGTATTGGAGACGTTGAAATCGTTCAACCAACAACTCTTAAAGAAGTAACAAGTCAAAAAGATATATTTTTTATTAGTCCAAAATTACCAAAAATTATCCCAAAATTAAAAAGGGAAGAAAAATTTTCTTAAATTTTCTTTAATTTTTGACTAAAAGAAATAACTTACATTTATGACTGAGAGAAGACTACAACAATTAGCAGACATCGCCTATGATATCATCGGCGCAGCAATGGAAGTGCACAACGAGTACGGTTTTGGTATCTCAGAGGGCGTCTATGAAGAAGCGCTATGTATCGAATTGGGGAATGAGTATGGCTATGAGACGGAAGCGCAATGTGACCTGCCTGTGTACTATAAAGGTCAGTTGTTAGAGAAGCGTTTTCGCTTGGATATTGTGGTCGAGAAAGATGTTATCGTCGAACTCAAAGCCTTGGAAGCTATTTTGCCTGAGCATCGTGCTCAGTTGTACAACTACCTGCGTTTAACAAAGAAACCTGTTGGTATCTTATTGAACTTCGGTAAGAGTGTACGGGCTGAGAAATACATCTACGATCCAGAGACAAATGAAGTGACATTCTTCAACGTCAAGAGCACTCGTCAGTTCAATTATCTCGATGAGGATCTTTAAACGAAAGAAGAAATTTTCTTTAATTTTTGATAATTTTTGTCTTAAAAAAAGAAGAATAATTTTTGATAATTGTTGACTGAAAAACGAAAGAAGAAATTTTCTTTAATTTTTGATAATTTTTGACTTAAAAAAAGAAGAATAATTTTTGATAATTGTTGACTGAAAACGAAAGAAGAAATTTTCTTTAATTTTTGATAATTTTTGACTAAAAAAGAGAAAATATTTTTTTGACACTAAATTCAAAGCATATGAAGCCGAATTTTAAAGATATCAACATTAAGCAAGTTTCGGCCAGCAAGGTTGTTGGCTCGAATACAGCCGACTGGCAGACGCCCGAACTTATCGACGTCAAGCCCGTATATACCAAGGAAGACCTCCAGGGCATGGAGCACCTGAACTACGCTTCCGGTATTCCCCCATTCCTGCGTGGCCCCTATAGCGCCATGTATCCCTTGCGTCCCTGGACCATCCGTCAGTATGCCGGTTTCTCGACAGCAGCTGAGTCCAACGCATTCTATCGCCGTAACCTGGCATCCGGTCAGAAGGGTCTTTCTGTAGCCTTCGACCTGCCGACACACCGTGGCTACAACGCCGATAACATGCGCGTGGTAGGTGACGTAGGTAAAGCCGGCGTAAGTATCTGCTCGCTCGAGGATATGAAGGTGCTCTTCGCCGGAATCCCCTTGAACAAGATGTCCGTATCCATGACCATGAACGGCGCCGTGCTGCCCATCCTCGCGTTCTATATCAACGCCGGACTGGAGCAGGGTGCTAAGCTCGAGGAAATGGCGGGTACCATCCAGAATGATATCCTGAAGGAGTTCATGGTGCGTAACACCTATATCTATCCGCCTAAGTTCTCGATGAAGATTATTGCTGATATCTTCGAATATACCTCGCAGAACATGCCTAAGTTCAACTCCATCTCTATCTCGGGTTACCATATGCAGGAAGCCGGAGCTACGGCAGATATCGAGTTGGCTTACACCCTGGCTGACGGTATGGAGTACCTGCGTGCCGGTGTGAATGCGGGTATGTCGGTTGATACCTTCGCTCCGCGTCTCTCGTTCTTCTGGGCTATCGGTATGAACCACTTCATGGAGATTGCTAAGATGCGTGCAGGCCGTATGCTGTGGGCTAAGATTGTTAAGTCCTTTGGTGCCAAGAACCCGAAATCGATGGCACTCCGTACCCACTGTCAGACCTCGGGTTGGTCGCTGACGGAGCAAGACCCGTTCAACAACGTAGGTCGTACCTGTATCGAGGCTATGGGAGCTGCACTCGGACACACCCAGTCGCTGCACACCAACGCCCTGGACGAGGCTATCGCCCTGCCGACGGACTTCAGCGCACGTATCGCACGTAACACGCAGATCTACATCCAGGAGGAAACCAAGATCTGCAAGGAGATTGACCCCTGGGCAGGTTCCTACTACGTAGAGTTCCTCACCAAGCAGATTGCCGACAAGGCCTGGGAGCATATCCAGGAGATTGAGAAACTCGGCGGAATGGCTGCGGCTATCGAGACCGGTATTCCTAAGATGCGTATCGAGGAGGCTGCTGCACGTACGCAGGCTCGTATCGACTCCGGCAATCAGAAGATTATCGGCGTGAACGAATATCGTCTGGACCACGAGGATCCTATCGACATCCTTGAGATCGATAATACCGCCGTTCGTAACGAGCAGGTTGAGCGCCTCAAAGAGCTCCGTGCTCACCGTGACGAGAAGGCCGTTCAGGCTGCCCTGGAAGAGATAACCAAGTCCGTTCAGGCATGGGCTGACGGCGGCAAGGGTGAGAACCTACTTGCTCTGGCTGTTAAGGCTGCAGGTCTGCGCGCTTCGTTGGGCGAGATTTCCGATGCCTGCGAGAAGGTCGTAGGTCGTTATAAAGCAACCATTAGAACTATTTCAGGAGTGTATAAAGCAGGTACTACCTTAGACGCCGAGTTCCAAGAGGCTTGCCGTCTGACGGCTGAGTTCGCCAAGAAAGAAGGACGCCAGCCGCGTATTATGATTGCTAAGATGGGTCAGGATGGCCACGACCGTGGCGCCAAGGTGGTAGCTACCGGCTACGCCGACTGCGGTTTTGACGTGGATATGGGACCCTTGTTCCAGACCCCGGCAGAGGCCGCTAAACAAGCCGTTGAGAATGACGTCCATGTACTGGGTGTCAGCTCGCTGGCAGCAGGTCACAAGACCCTCATCCCGCAGGTTATCGAGGAGCTCAAGAAGCTCGGTCGCCCGGATATCATGGTTACCGCCGGTGGTGTCATTCCTGCACAGGACTATGACTTCCTCTACAAGGCAGGTGTAGCCGCTATCTTCGGCCCCGGCACCTCTGTTGCCCATTCCGCCAAGGTGGTAATGCAGCTGCTGATGAACGAGTAATTCTTCTTGTTTTTGCAAGCAATGGAAGAGACGGTCTCATATTGATTCCGTCTCTTTTTTGTGGGACTACTGCCACGCTCAAATGAGTATCCCCAAAGAGAGTTTCCATATTCGCTTACTCTCAATTTTTCTTGGTCGCTTCCTTCTTCTCATTCACATCGCTCAATTTACCCGTTTGTTACGCTCTAAACGTATAGGGTTGCTATACCCTTGCTATACCCCTGTGCTTACTTTGTTTATTGTCGCGGCATTCAATGCCGCCTTAGTTTTGTTTCTTGTCCCGCATACTATGCGGATCTTCTTTGTATTCCGCCGTGAAGCGATTAAGGCGCACCGAGAATGTCCGGTGGAGATTCGATGGAGTAAGTGCGCCGCGCGAGTTTCGGATCTATCTTACTATTAGCATTCTGTGCGCGCGATTTCAATGAGCGCGATTCTTCGTCCATTTCGTCGGTATTGAATACCGACATTGCTTCCTATTACTACCTATACTATCCTATTTCTACCTATTTGGCAGCAAAATAAACTTTCTTGAACGAATATCGCTCATTTTCTTGCATATCTCAAAAAAAAGTAGTAACTTTGCACGCTGAACGCGTGCAGAAAGGAGAAGTACTATGGAAAATAACATGTATAGCCCCCTTGATAGGGAGCCATTACCGGAAGTAGGAAAAACCCGTTTGACTGAATACAAAGCCATCCGCCCCCTCATATCACATGATCTGGCGTAGCCCGCAAGACTTGAACCCCGAAACTTGTTTTGAATAATAAATTATTCCATTAGAAAGATTAATATAGTAGAAACTCTATAAAACCACAACGATATGAATGAGAAGAAATATCTATCTTATTTGAAACAGTACCACCAATGGTTGCAAAGCCATAAGGTGAAAGCGAAAGAAGATTTGGCAGAGCGAGAGAACCATGCCAAAGAGATGCGAAAATATGACAAGAACCGTCTTCTCAACATGTCTGCTGAGGATATTTATGATTTGCTGTCTCCACTGTGGGCTATGGCTATGTGGGGCAACAAGCACTATAAGATAGACAATCTGATCGAGACCAATACCATTGAGTTGATGCGCGCTCAGTTTGCCAATCTGCTTTACGGGAAGGATTCGCTTGCCAAGCGTTGGGATGAGTTTCGCCAGAAAGTGAAGGGTATCGGACCTGCTATCATGAGTGAAATTCTAAACAAAGCATTTCCGGATGAATGTATTCTTTGGAACAGCAAAACCAAAACAGGTTTCACTATTTTGGATGTACCCAACACGCCCAAATATGATTCAGCAATGGATGGCAAGATTTTAGCATAACACAATAACATGTTTTATAAACTGATAGAAAAGAAGCGGAACGAGTGGCTGAACTCCAACGAGTGCACAGTAAGCGAGTTGCTCAAATACATTGAGCAGCGTGGCATGATGCGTGACGCACAGTTGGAAGCTATCAAGACGTATCTGTTTTTGAAGATAGCGTGCGGCAACCAGCCTTTGTGGAAACTATTTACAGATGGACGGTTCAATGATACGAATATCGGGCAGGTGGAACTGACCGAGACGGCTCGTCAGATATTCAACACAACACCCGCCGCTGTTGCGCTCTTCCAATACGCACGTCTCCAAGATAAGAACGGCAAACAACTTGCGCCGGAACTGGAGAAATATATCAAGCAGCACGCAAACGAAATAGATTACGAGGCGACATTCAAAAAGATTTTCTACGGTGTCACCTACACCGATTACCTGTTCAGTCTGCCGATGGGTGCAGGTAAAACCTACCTGATGGCGGCGTTCATCTATATTGATTTGTATTTTGCGCAGAACGAGCCTAACAATCCTGCCTTTGCGCATAATTTCATGGTGATGGCTCCTTCCGGCTTGAAATCATCCATAGTGCCGAGTTTGAAGCATATACAGGAATTTGACCCGAGTTGGATTATTCCGGAACCTACGGCCTCACAACTCAAACGGCAGATTAAGTTCGAGATTTTGGATGAGCAGAAATCAGCAAATAAGAGCAACCGAATTAAGAACCCGAACGCGCAAAAGATTAACAATCATCAGCCGTTGGAGGATCTCATTGGCTTAGTGGCGATTACGAATGCCGAGAAGGTGATTCTTGACCGAATGGACACGGACAAAGACACGTCCTTGTACTCGGATGATGAACTCAAACGAATGGAACTTGCCAATGAGTTGCGTGATCTAATAGGTAAACTCCCGAATCTCGCTATTTATATTGACGAGGTACACCATGCCGCTGATGGCGAAATCAAGTTGCGTCAGGTGGTAAACAAGTGGACGGAGCAACATACCTTCAAATCCGTGCTTGGTTTTTCCGGTACGCCTTATCTGGAGAGTGCAGAGAAAGTGCAGTTATCTGGTGAGTTTTCAATAAGAAATACTGATTTATCCAATGTGGTTTATTACTATCCGCTCATAGAGGGTATCGGCAACTTCCTAAAAACGCCGGATGTCAAATACGCGGATAATGACACACAGGTAATAGTTGAAAATGGTGTAAAGGAATTCTTCAGCAAATATCGTGATACGGTCTATGCGGATGGCACGTGTGCCAAACTTGCTATCTATTGCAAACATATTGAAACATTGGAAGAAACCGTTTATCCGTTAGTTGCGGAATTGGTAACATCCTACGGCCTCAATCCAACGGAAGTGATTTTGAAATATCATGGAGGCAACAAGCAATATCCTCATCCGGAAGGAGTGGAAACTGCTTTTGCTTCATTGGATCTCTCTTTTTCCAAAATCAGGGTTATCCTTCTGGTGCAAATTGGCAAAGAGGGATGGGATTGCAAGAGCCTAACCGGCGTTATCCTTCCTCAGAAAGGCGTGTGTCCGGTCAATATGGTTTTGCAGACTACATGCCGTTGTCTTCGTCAGGTTGTCAAGCACAACCAAGAAACGGCGATTGTTTGGCTCAATAAATTTAATGCCGATACGCTGAACAAACAGTTGCAGCAACAGCAAAATATCACGCTCCAAGAGTTTAGCAGCAAGCCTGTTTCAAGCCATCCGATGATAGACCGTTTCTCGCGTATGGAGCGCATGCAAGTGCCGCCGATTGACTTCTACCAACTCAAAGTGAGCTACGAAACACTCATCATAGATGAAGCCAATGACCCGAACGCAAGGCTGCAAGAGGAATCAATACTTGTCACGAAGTCTGCCACATTAGTCTATCAACAGGACATGACCGGTAAACTCTTAAACAGCTATAAGCAAGAGACGGAACAAGCACAACTGCCTTCTTTCCAATGGTGGTTGCAGCTGATTGCCAAAGAGAGTTTCGGTACGTTGACCGTGGCGCAACTTAAAACCTGCGAAACGGAACTGCGGGCTATCTACGAAAGGTTAACGCCCAAGCATGACCATCAACAAATACGTTCGCTGATTCGTCAGGCATTCCAACCGCGTCGGGATTATACAATGACGGAGGAAGTAGTGCCGGAACACGCAGCACTATTGCAGATAGGAAGAACCTTTCCACCTGTAGAGGACAATGGGCGCTTCTATCCCTCGCAACAAGAGGTACACGACATCATCGAGTGGGACAACAAGCCTGCACAAGAGGAATTGAAGCCGGAAGTAATCGCCAAGATGGAAGAACTGAAGGCAATGGGAATAGATGTCTCTGCTCTCAAACCGCAATCAGATCCTCACCCGGAGCGCAATCAGACATACCACTATCTGCCTTATCGTTTTGACAGCAAATTGGAGATTGATTATTTCTCCACGGAAATACTGCCGCTCATTCATGGCAAAGCACTTGAACTCTATTTCAACGGTGACGACACACTTACCGAGTTCAAAATTAACTGCTACAAAAGAAACGGCACGCGATGGAATTATATCGGCAAGTATGTGCCTGACTTCCTTTTGCTCAGCCGTAACGAAGCGAACGAGATCGACAAAGTAATTATCATCGAGACCAAAGGCGAAGGCTTTGCACCTGCATTTGCGGACAAAAAGGCGTTTATGGAGACCGAATTTATCCGCAAGAACAACGAACAGTTTGGCTACAAACGGTTTGATTTCCTCTATCTCGAAGATACGCTTACGGCTGATGAGCGCAGACAAGCCACGCTGAACGCTATCAATTGTTTCTTTAACGAGTAAATAAATACCTATTATGAAATCTATCAATATATTAGACAAAGATTACTCCGGCTGGCTGAATGAATTAAGTTCCCGCTATCGTCGGAGCCAGATCAAAGCCGCTATAAAAGTCAATCAAGAAATGCTCCGCTTCTACTGGGAGTTGGGCAGAGATATTGTGGAAAGGGATGCAGAAAATAAATATGGTAGCGGATTCTATACTACTTTGAGTAAGGATTTGAAATATATTATGCCTAACGCAACAGGCTTATCTGAGACTGCGATTAGATATTCTAAAAGGTTCTTCGAACTATATAATCAGATAATTATAAATCTTCCCCAAGTTGGGGAAATATTCAAAACGGAAAATCTTCCCCCAGTTGGGGAAGAATCGGCAATTTACCCTCAAATAGAGGACATATCTCCGCAAAAGGCTACTATGCAAATTATGAATGACTTGTTTTCCGTTCCCTGGGGACATCATAAATATATCATAGACCGTTGTTCTAAAAATCCCTCGAAAGCACTTTTCTTTGTCCGTCAGACTGTGGAAAACGGCTGGAGTCGTAATATGCTCCTGAATTTCCTGGATACCGATCTGTATGAACGGCAAGGAAAAGCCATTACAAATTTCACACGCACACTGCCTGATGACACAAGCGATCTTGCACAAGAAATCACCAAAGACCCTTACGATTTTGCTTTTACAGGTATTATCGGAAGATATAATGAGCGCTTACTGAAGGACAAACTGCTGAACAACATCACCAATTTCCTGATAGAACTCGGTACCGGTTTTGCTTATGTCGGCAAAGAATATCGCTTGGAAATCGGGGAAACGGAGAACTTTATTGACTTGCTCTTCTATAATCTTAGATTGAGATGTTATGTTGTCGTAGAAGTGAAAACAGGTAAGTTTGAATCAAAAGACATAGGACAGTTGGGAACATACATGGTGGCAGTTGATCACACACTTTGTTCCAAATATGATAATAAAACCATTGGACTCCTGATTTGCAAATCCAGAGACGCTGTTATGGCACGTTATGCACTTGAGTCCAGCACGCAGCCTATCGGCATTTCCGAATATGAATTGGAGAAATTCTATCCGGAAAAGATAGAGGGAACAATACCGACCATCGAAGAGATAGAAACCAAATTGACCGAACTAATCAAATCCGAAGAATAATTATGGCAATCAAATATGTTCCTTACTTTCCGAATACACTGGAAGGACAAGCAATCTTAGACAATTTCGTGCGCACCAAACGTGTATTGCGCTACAGGGACAACGACCAAGTGATAGAGCGTATCGAACGAGGTATGCCGCTCTATGAGATGGAAACCAAAGAGACCATCGGCACGAATCCGAATCAAAACAAGATCATCCGTGGCGAATGTCTCTCGGCATGTGCATACCTCAAAGAGCAAGGTATCCAAGTGGATCTGGTATATATTGACCCGCCTTTTGCTTCCGGAGCTGACTACGCCAAGAAAGTCTATATCCGCCGTAACCCGTTGGTAGCAAAAGCCATCGCACAAGCAGAAAGCGAATTGGATATAGAGGAACTCAAAGCCTTTGAGGAAAAAATGTATGGTGACGTATGGGACAAAGAGCGTTACCTCAACTGGATGTACGAAAACCTCATGGCGATTAAAAGCGTCATGTCTGACGAAGCCAGCATCTATGTGCATCTGGATTATCATATTGGTCACTATGTGAAAATCCTTATGGATGAGATATTCGGAGAGGATAACTTCCGGAATGAAATTATTTGGCATTATACCAATAAAATGAGCGGAACGACAAGTCCTCATGATTTTGTATGTGAACATGACACAGTCTTTCGCTATTCTAAAAACTCTGAATGTCTGTATAATGTTGTGACAGAAGAAAGAGAAGAACCTGTAAAGCAGAGTAAGCGAGTAAAAGTCAATGGGAAAAACATGCGTGCTCGTGATGAGGAAGGAAACATAATCTATGAAATATCGACCGAGAAAAAAGTTAAAGATGTATGGGAAATACCTTATATTGCTTCAACTGATTCTCAACGTGTTGATTATGCAACTCAAAAGCCCGAGGCGTTATTAGAGCGTATTATCAAAGCCAGCAGTAATGAAGGCATGTTGGTTGCTGATTTCTTTGGTGGTAGTGGCGTGACTGCGGCGGTGGCAAATAAGTTAGGACGGCGGTTCATTCATTGTGATATTGGCGTTAATAGTATTCAGACCGTGCGTGACCGACTGTTAGCGGACAAGGCAGAGTTTGAAGTGCTCGAAATAAAAGACGGTGTGTCTCTCTATCGTAATCCTGTGCAGACGATGGACAAACTCAAATCGCTCATCAAAGGATTGCGTAATGAAGACGCATTGGATAAGTTCTGGGAAGGCAGTATAGTTGATACCAAATATGGAATGATGCCTGTATATTTGCCGAACCTCATGGACAGTACAACACGTCTTTTGGACAAGCCGCTGATGAACCGTATCATTCGTGAAGCATTGCCCGATCTGCCGGAAGATACCAAACGTGTCATCGTCTATTATATTGACATCATCGACCGAAAGGAGATAGAGGACTTCATTCGCGAGAACAACGACCGTACAACCATTGAGATTGAATTGCGTGACCTCAAACAAGTATTGGACGATGTGGTTATTGAAGACAATGCCGAGTGGGAACTCAGCGAAACGCACGAAGATTTATATGGAGGATGGAAACTGACGCTCAAGCACTTCCATTCCGACCGTGTACTGCGTAAGATAGATGAAGTAAACCTCAAAGGACAGCAGCAAGCCCTGCAAAAAGGCAAAGACTTCAAACCACTGGAGATTAGCGAAGAAGGTTTGGAAACCATCGAATGGCTCAGCCTCGATTGTACCACAGCCGATCCCAAAGCACCGTGGCACAGCGACGCGGAAATAAAGATTGACCGTCTCGGCTACGTCACTTGTAACGGTATCAAAACCTCGGATTTCTGGAATGCCACCATCTGTTCCGAAGCCAAACCTCTCCGTCTCAAAATCCGCAACATCTGCGGCGACGAAACGGTATATGTGTTGTTGATGTGAAATATGAAATTTGCTACGCTAGATGATAGGATAGCGCGTCCAAAGATGCTCAAAGAAGGCTTAATAGAAACTATTGATAAAATTTACAGGTGAATACGATTCACCGCCCCCTTTCTTCTTTGTCAAGTGCGCGAGTCGTCAGGCTCGCGTTTCTCTTTCTTCCATTTCAGGGCAATCTGATTGCCCGCTCCCTTCGGGATTCCACTATACCAAGAATACCGTTCGACCTTTCGTCCTACTGGCAAGGTATATCTTTTCTTGGACGAGGTACAATTGGTGTTACAATGGGAGCAGTTTGTCTATCCGCACTCCTTCCGCCACCGTTTCGCCAAGAACTTCCTCGAACGCTATAACGACATTGCCCTACTTGCCGATCTCATGGGGCATGAGAGCATAGAGACCACCCGTATCTACCTCCGTCGCACCGCCAACGAGCAACGGCAGATAGTGGATAAGGTAGTGAACTGGTAAAATACTCCAACTTTTTGGATCGCAATCCTAAAATATGGTTGGAATTTTTGGATTACACATTGAAAACTACGCTAAAACGCCATATAAACCACAAAAATATGCCTATTTTTTGATTTATAATCCAAAAAGTTGGAGAAATATTTTGACATATGCAAATTATTCGCTAACATTCTTTCAATTATTTTTTCTTTTGTCCCGAGAAAAAGGGTAAAAAGTAAAATGTATGGGATTCCTGTTTTCAATAGTCCCTATACGCATACGTATGCCTGCGCGATATGTAATTCAAATTCGATACTTTTTACTTTTTACCTTTTTTATTAGATTAAGAGTAGAGAGTAAGATTACAACTTTCGGGACTTCCTCACAACTTAGGGGACAAATACCACGACTTGGGGGACAAAGTATTGCGTATGTCAGAAAAAAGCAGTACCTTTGCACCGGATTTGAAAAAGCTCGATATGATTTCGGTTCTCGGTTCTCGGTTCTCGGACTTTTATCGAACTTTTATCGGACTTTTATCGAGTTTTCTCATGAGTGAACTGAGCCCGCGGACGTTTCGCTCAAACCCGTAGTAAAAACGTTTCGTTGACTGCTCGTCGCAAAAGCGTTTCGTTGACTGTCAGCAGCGTGATACTATTTCGTTGACTGCTCGTCGCAAAAGCGACGAGAATAGAAAACACTCAAACAACAATTAACCGACCAATCCTTTCTCCCTCCCTTGTGGGGAGGGGTGGGGAGAGGTTCCTTTAACGCCACGCGTAGAGACGGCATTCCTTGCCGTCTCTCTGTGTATATCAAACCAACGCATTTCCGGAACCTTTTTGCAAAAAATACAGATATTCATTATTAATTATTCATTATTCATTAAAAAAATTTGCGTATGTGCAATTTTTGTTGTAAATTTGCAGCCAAATTTATAGTTTGCATAAAAATGGCATCGATAAAAGAGAGAATTAGTGCGCTACAAGCGCAAGTGGAAGGCATGAAGGCCAATAACAGCAAGGAACTGGAAGAACTACGCCTCAAATTGCTGTCTAAGAAAGGTGAAGTAGGAGCACTCATGGATGAGTTCAAGGCCCTGCAGAAGGAAGAAAAAGCCCAATGGGGAGCTATCGTTAATCAGGTGCGTCAGAGTGTCGAAGCCCGCTTTAACGAACTCAAAGAGCAGATAAGCGCCCAGGCCGACACAGCAGCAGAACACCTCGACCTCACGCGCACGCCGGACTCCATCGAGTTGGGAACACGTCACCCCCTGAGCCTGGTACGCGAAGAGATTATCGACATCTTCTCCCGCATCGGCTTTACCGTAGCCGACGGACCCGAGGTAGAGGACGACCGCCACGTGTTCGGCATGCTCAACTTTGCTCCCGAGCATCCCGCACGCGACATGCAGGACACCTTCTTTATCGAGAAGCAGGAGGGCATCCAGTCGCCTGACGATATATTATTACGCACGCACACGTCCAGCGTGCAGACGCGCGTGATGACCTCGCAGCAGCCGCCTATCCGTGTGCTCTGCCCGGGGCGCGTCTATCGCAACGAAGCCGTTTCTGCCCGCGCACATTGTTTCTTCCACCAGGTGGAGGGACTCTATATCGACAAGAACGTCAGCTTTGCCGACCTCAGGGAAGTGCTGCTGTACTTTGCCAAGGAGATGTTCGGCGGCGACACGCAGATCCGTCTGCGTCCCTCGTATTTCCCCTTTACGGAGCCGAGCGCCGAGATGGACATCAGCTGTAACATATGCGGCGGTAAGGGCTGCGCGTTCTGCAAGAACACCGGTTGGGTGGAGATCTTGGGTTGCGGCATGGTGGACCCGAACGTGCTGGAGAGCTGCGGCATCGACTCGAAAGTCTATACCGGCTATGCCTTCGGTATGGGTGTGGAGCGTATCGCTAACCTCAAATACCGCGTTAAGGACCTGCGCCTGTTCTCCGAGAACGACGTTCGATTCCTCCGCCAGTTCGAAAGCTGTTGATAGTTGATAGTTGACAGTTGACAGTTGATAGTTCTTATCTCGGCAAAGCCTCGAACGATTGGCTGACGCCGTACGATAGTTGATAGTTGATAATTGATAGTTGATAGTTATGAAACGCTTATTGATTGCATTGGTGGCGCTGGTCGCCACGGTGGGCCTGAGGGCCGAGAACGAGACGGTTTCTGCGGATGAGTTTGAAGCGCTGCTGAAGCAGAAGAACGTGGTGCTCATCGACACCCGTCGTCCCGATGAGTTCGTCCACGCGCATATCCCGGGCGCTACGCTGATGGATGTGAAGAGCAAGAACTTCGTGAAGGAAGCCAAGAAGATCAATAAGAAAAAGACCCTGGCTGTCTATTGCCGTAAGGGGCATCGCAGCAAGGTAGCCGCACAGAAGCTCGACTCGCTGGGGTACAAGGTCGTGGAACTGGACGGCGGCATCCTGAACTGGATAGGGCAGGGTAAAACGGTCTATGAGTTTCCTGACTCCGTGACGATACATGTGGAGCTGAACGAGATCTGCCACCAATCGGCGGGTGCTGACTACCGGATGAAAGACAGTGAGGAAACCGGCCGCAACGGACACGAACACTCCAGCGACGGCGGCGTTGCCACATTCTGCATCACGAACCAGTCGGCCCATGTGTCGTGGGGCACGCAGCAGCGTTACATGACCCTGAAATGGGAGGATGTCATCTCCATGAGCGAGCATAAAGGCGAGATGATTCTGCGCTACAGGACCATCGATGACGTGCATGTGGTGACCCTCTATGTGACCCTGCCCGGCGTAGCCAAAATCATACTGGAAAATACCGCCGGAAGCGAAAAATGGACTTGGAGTGGCAGAATAACGAACCAATTTTAGAAAAAAATAAAGAAAAATTTGCGTATATCAAAAAAAAGCAGTAATTTTGCAGGCTTTTTTGCGAGACATGACCAACAAGGCACCACATATCATCGAAATGGACCAATTGGAATTGGGGCGGCACGAGTATGACTTTGTGTTGGATGACGCGTGGTTCAAGGACTTGGAGAAGTCCGAGGTTCTGGGCGGCGAAGCCCATGTCCACGCCGTGTTGGAGGTACGCAAATCAGGCTATGCGCTGGATATGCAGGTTAGCGGTACCGTGCAGGTGGTATGTGACCGTTGTCTGCAGCCTATGGACTATGAGGTAAGCGTTACCGACCATATGGACAGCGCTGACGAAGAGAGCCTCGCCATGGACGACCGGCATGCCGACCTGCCCTGGCTGGCGTATGAATTGATAGCAATAAATCTGCCGTTGGTGCTCCGTCACCCCGAAGGTGCTTGCGACCCTGAGATGGTTGCACTTCTCCAACAACACCTTTGCAGCAGTACCACGGAAGAACCCGAAGACGAAAGATAAATAGAAAAATTGTAAATTGTAAAATTTGTAAATAACTATGGCACATCCTAAACGTAGACAATCGCACACCAGACAAGCGAAACGTCGTACCCATGACGTGGCTAAAATGCCCGCCCTGGCTATCTGCCCCAATTGCGGAGCCCACTACATTTACCACACTGTTTGCCCCAGCTGCGGCTATTATCGTGGTAAACTTGCCATCGAGAAGGCCGCTGAGGCTTAATCAGAATCGATGCGTAAGAATGACAAACTAACGTAGGCTCCGGGCAATAGCTTAGAGCCCTATGTTAGTTTTAGTAACCTAAAACCAGTAAGTAATAATTAGTATGTTCGACAGAAACAAATCCTCCCAGCGTCGGGAGGGCTTCCGTCAGGGCGAGAGTCCGAGGGAGTACAACGACGTACGAATGAGTGCAGACGGCGCCAGCGTCCGTCCGCGTTTCACACCCGGTGTTCATGCCGATAATGGCCAACGCCGTCCCCGTCAGCGTTTTCAGCGTCCTGTGGAAGGAGGCGAACGCGTCAACCGTCCTATGGGCTTCCGTCCGGACCGTCAGGAGCGTACAGACCGTCCTGCGGGCTTCCGCCAAGATAGACCCACGGGCTTCCGTCAGGACCGACAAAACCGTCAGGACCGCCCCACCTTCAACCGCCCGCGTCCACAACGCAACGATGGCGTGTATTCCAAGAAGAAACGTTACGAGTACCAGCAGAAGTACGAAGACCCCACCAAGCCTATTCGTCTGAATAAATATCTGGCTAATGCCGGTATATGCAGCCGTCGCGAAGCTGATGATTTCATCCAGGCGGGTGTCATTACCGTTAACGGAGAGGTCGTTTCGAGCCTCGGCGCCAAGGTACTGCCTACCGATAAGATCATGTTCCACGACCAGCCCGTTCGCCGCGAACGTAAGGTCTATATCCTGCTCAATAAACCCAAGAATACCGTTACCACAACGGATGACCCCGAGGAGCGTCATACCGTAATAGATATCGTGCGTAACGCGTGCGCGGAGCGTATCTATCCCGTCGGCCGACTGGATAGGAACACCACGGGGGTATTGCTGCTGACCAACGATGGCGACCTGGCCGCCAAACTGACACATCCCAAGTTCGGCAAGAAGAAGATCTACGCCGTGACCCTGGACCGCGAACTGGAGGAAGATGATGAGCAACTCATTCGCGATGGTGTCACCCTCGACGACGAACGTATCGTTCCCGATGCACTCGAGTTCCCCAAGGACGACCGCAAGCATATCGGACTGGAGATTCACTCCGGGCAGAACCGTGTCGTACGCCGTATCTTCGAAAAGGTCGGCTACAAGGTAGTGCAACTGGACCGTGTGAGCTTCGCCGGTCTGACCAAGAAGAATGTGCCCCGCGGTAAGTATCGCTTCCTGACACCCAAGGAGGTCTCGATGCTGCAGATGGGAGCCTTTGAGTAAAAGCAAATTGTGTAAGCAGCCGTTAGAGAAATGCGCATACGGATTCTGACCATACTGACGCTATTGAGTGTGACGCTGATGGCACGTGTGCCCGAACAGGGCAAGCATGTCTATCGCGCCTCCACGCCCGAGGTGACCTACGTCGGACGCGTGGTACGAGATAGCGCGCACGTGTCTTTTGACTGGTCAGGAACCTACCTGCGCATCGCTTTTTACGGTAGGCTGCTCAAGATAGACTATGCCGATACGGGCAGCAACTGGTACAACCTCTGGATTGACCGACCCATGACGGAGAAACCCGACCGCGTGTTCCGTCTCTCTACCTTGGACGAAGGCGAGAACATGGGCGTCTATACCTTGTTCCGCGGCGAAGAATATGCCGACCACCAGATCATCCTGCAGAAACGTACGGAGGGCGAACAGGGCAGGCTGACCCTGTATGCTTTTCAGGTGGACGGTATGCTCCGACAGGCTGAACCGGTACGCGAACGGTTCATCGAGTTTATTGGCGATAGTTATACCTGCGGCTACGGCATAGAGGCGGCCTCCAACAAGGAGCATTTCAAACCCCGTACCGAGAATGCCGGTCGTACCTATGCGGCCCTGATAGCACAGTATTTTGGCGCGGATTATATGGCTATTGCGCATTCGGGCATGGGCTTGGTGCGTAATTACAACTCCCATTTTGCCAACACCTCGATGCCCAAACTCTACCTGCAGGCTTTCGACTGGGATACCGTCTCATCACCCCTTTGGGTACCCGACAGTATCCAGCGACGGCCCGACATCACGGTAATCTATCTCGGCGGTAACGATTTCAGCTGTGGCATGCAGCCTTCATACAAACGTTTCCGCGAGGGCTATATGTATCTGCTCTGCCAAATCAAGAATAACTATGGCGACCGGCATACCATACTCTGCGTGACCAAACCCGGCTGCGATGACCTCAGCGACTATGTGGAACGCGTCGTGAGCGAGTGCGATATGCAACGTGTCTATCATTTTGCCCATGCCGAGAAGGTGTACGATATGAAAAACGATATGGGCGCCGACTGGCATCCCAACGAGGTGGGACACCTCAAACTGGCCTATTCACTCATCCCTTATATCAGCACGCTGACGGGGTGGGAGATGAGGCCGTTGTTTTTAGTTGACAATTGATAGTAAATTAAAATTGACAAACAAAAAAAATGTGCGGAATAGTAGGATATATAGGCAAACAGCAGGCATACCCGATCTTGATTAAAGGTCTGCATCGTCTGGAGTACCGCGGATACGATAGTGCCGGCGTGGCACTTATCAATCCCGCCGGACAATTGAATATCTACAAGGCTAAAGGCAAGGTTGCCGAGCTGGAGGCCTTTGCCGAAGCCAAGGACGTGAGTGGCACCATCGGTATCGCGCATACCCGTTGGGCTACGCATGGCGAACCCAATACCCGTAATGCCCATCCTCATTACTCCGAGACCGAGGAGTTGGCCATCATCCATAATGGCATCATCGAGAACTACGAGGTGCTGCGTCAGTCTCTGGTAAAACACGGCTATCATTTTCTATCCGATACCGATACCGAGGTCTTGGTGCAACTCATCGAATATACCAAGCGTACGGATAATGTGGACCTGCGTACCGCCGTGCAGCTTGCCCTGAAGCAAGTGGTGGGCGCCTATGCGATAGCTGTGCTGGATAAGAGCAATCCCGATACCATCGTTGCCGCACGCAAGGGTAGCCCCCTGGTAGTCGGAATAGGCGACGGAGAGTATTTCTTGGCATCCGATGCTACGCCTATCGTGGAATATACCGACCGCGTCATCTATATCGGCGACGAAGAAGTCGTGTCCCTGTCGCGCAACCAGGAACCTATCATCACCAGCCTCTCGAATGTGCGGATGACACCCGAAATCAAGAAGCTGGAACTCACGCTCTCGCAGCTGGAGAAGGGTGGGTACGACCACTTCATGATGAAGGAGATATTCGAGCAACCCCAGACCATTCGTGCCTCCATGCGTGGACGTGTCAACGTAGAGCAGAACAATATAGCCTTGTCGGGCTTTATCGACAACAAAGAGCGTTTCCTGCGTACCAAACGCATCATCATCACGGCCTGTGGTACCTCGTGGCACGCCGGCCAGATAGCCAAGTATGCCTTTGAGCAGTATGCGCAGATACCTTGCGAGGTGGAGTACTCGTCGGAGTTCCGCTACCGCAAACCCATCATCTCGTCGGATGATATCGTGATTGCTATCTCGCAGTCCGGCGAGACGGCAGATACCCTGGCGGCTATCGAGTTGGCAAAGGCCAACGGAGCGTTCATCTTCGGGGTGTGCAACGTGGTGGGCTCGTCCATCGCGCGTACCGCAGATAGCGGTTGCTACACGCATGTGGGACCCGAGATAGGCGTGGCTTCGACCAAGGCCTTTACCGCCCAGGTACTCGTCCTGACGATGCTCGCGCTGGCTATCGCGCGTGAGAAGAAGACTATTGAGGAGGAGCTATTCCTTCACCTCATAGCCGAACTTAATCGCCTGCCCGATAAGATAGAACTTATCCTCAAACAGAATGCCGCTATCCATGACTTTGCACGCGTCTTTACCTACGCGCAGAACGTGATTTATCTGGGCCGCGGATACAACTTCCCCGTGGCGTTGGAGGGAGCTCTGAAACTAAAGGAGATATCCTATATCCACGCCGAGGGCTATCCTGCCGCCGAGATGAAACATGGACCCATTGCCCTTATCTCGCAGGAGATGCCCGTGGTCGTCATCGCCCCGAAATGTGCTACCTACGAGAAGATTGTAAGCAATATTCTGGAAATCAAAGCCCGCAAGGGTCGTATCATCTCCGTCGTAACGGAGGGCGATACACAGGTACGCGAACTGAGCGACTTTACCATAACTGTCCCGCCTACCGACGAGTGCTTGCAACCCATACTGACCGTCATTCCCTTGCAACTATTGGCGTATCATATCGCCGTTGTCAAAGGCTGTGACGTGGACCAGCCTCGCAACCTGGCAAAGTCGGTAACGGTAGAGTGACGATAATAGAATGTACCAAATGACTAAATAGTAAATGGATTAACGATAAATTTCCAATCATATGAAGAAACTGATTCTTTCTCTGATGCTTGTTTTGGCCACCACGCTGATGGCACAGCAAGTTAAAGTGGATGGGGTGTATTACACCCTTAATGGCGCGAATCATACCGCCAAAGTATCGCAAAAAGAAGGTTATACCTACCGTGGTGAAGTGACCATTCCGGCTACCATTACCTATGAGGGTAGCCAGTATATGGTGACCACTATCGGAACCGGAGCTTTCAATGGTTCCAAAGGTCTGCGTGCCGTGAACCTTCCGGGCACGCTAACAACGGTAGAAGGACCTGCCTTTGTGGGTTGTGATAGCCTGATGCAACCCGTACTGAATCCCTCTATCTTTGTCCGTATGCCCCGTCTCTACGCCGGTAAATACGTCATCCCTTACCGCACAGCTACCATCGCTCCGGGTGCATTCGAAGACTGCAAACTGATGATGACCATTGTTATGTATGATGGTATTACCGAGATTGGCGAACGCGCCTTTTACGGCTGTAAGATACTCAAACAATTGGAGCTGCCCAAGTCCCTCGTAAAGGTGGGTACCGAGGCCTTAGACGGACGTTACCTGGAGAAGGTATCCTTCGCCGGCGACCAGTTTGAACTTGCCGAGAAAGCCTTTGGCGTAGATTGGATGAGTGCAACGGTTCGTGTACCCGAGGGTACAGACGAGAGCCTCTTCCCCGAAGGTACCAACTTCGAGTACTTCGCCTTACCCAAGCCCGTTGCTCCGGTCGTAGTAACGCAACCGACGGTTAAGGAAGAAGACGAAGAAGAAGGCGAAGAGAAACCACAACTGACCAAGAAAGAAAAAGAAAAATTAGCGGCACAGAAGGCCAAGGAGAAGAAGAAAGCTCAGGCTCAAAAGGCTAAAGACAAAAAGAAAGCTCAGGCCGAAAAAGCTAAAGCAGCCAAGAAGAAAGCTGCCGCCAAGAAAAAAGCTGCTGCAGCCAAGAAAAAAGCAGCAAAAAAGAAAAAATAAGTAATGAAGGATTTTTTTATTTCCGGTATTCAGCAGGTGGGCGTGGGAACGGTGGACTTCCGTCGTTCCTGGAATTGGTTGATACAGATGTTCGGTGCCGAAACCAAGATATTGGAGGACGACACCGTAGCTGAACGGATGTTACCCTATACCGGTAACCAGCCGCAGAAACGCCATGCCTGTATTGCCGTTAATGTACAAGGCGGAGGCGGGTTCGAGATCTGGCAGTATAGCGAGCGCGAACCCCTGAATGCCAAGTTTGAGATAGGAATAGGCGAGATAGGTATCTTTGGCGCCAAGGTCAAATGTACCGATGTACGTGCTTTCCGCAAGCAGTTGCTGGAGCATTGGAACCGTTGTGGTGATGTAGAGCAACTGCCCGATGGTACGCTCTGTCTGTACGTGCAAGACCTGTATGGCAACCTGTACCAACTGGTCGAGGATAAGCACGTCTTCATCCGTAACGGCCGTCTGACCGGCGGCGTGGTAGGCGCGATGGTCGGCGTGACCGATATGAAAGCCTCGATGCGTTTTTATGGCGATATATTAGGCTACGATACCGTGGTCTATGACCAAACCGACATCTTCAAAGACTGGAAGATGTGGCATCGTGGGGCTGAACAATACCGTCGTGTCTTGCTCCGTCGCTCTAAGAAAACGGAAGGAGCTTTCTCCGAACTGTTTGGCGAGAGTACCATCGAACTGGTACAAGCCATCGATCGCGTACCCAAGAAGATTTACGAAGGCCGCTATTGGGGTGACCCGGGCTTTATTCAGATATGCTTCGATGTGACGGGTATGCAAGCCCTGGGCAAGTTCTGTGCCAAGAAAGGACGCCCCTTTACCGTGGATAGCTGCCCCGATGGCGAAGTATTCAATATGGGCGAGGCTGCAGGCCACTTTACCTATATCGAAGACCCGGACGGCACGCTTATCGAGTTCGTAGAAACGCACAAAATACCCGTGGTGAAAAAACTAAACTGGTATTTGGATCTCCGTAAGCGCGACCGCCGCAAACCCCTGCCTAAGTTCCTATTCCGACTTATGGCACTTGTCTCGAAAGAGACCATCAAGAACTAATCTGAAATCAATTTTAAATTTTAAATCTGAAACTAATTTTAAATTTTAAATCTTAAATTTTAAATCTTTATAAGATGATGCTGGATATATTTGACAAAATACGTAAATCTACGGGTGGCCCTATCGGTCAGTACCGCGAGAAAGTAGAAGGGTATTTCACCTTTCCCAAGTTAGAGGGAGAATTGGGACCTCATATGCGTTTTAACGGCCAGGAAGTACTCTGCTGGAGTCTGAATAACTACCTGGGTCTTGCCAATCATCCCGAGATTCGCAAGGTGGATGCCGAGGCAGCTGCCAAGTGGGGCATGGCATACCCGATGGGTAGCCGTATGCTGACGGGTCATACCGCTTTGCACGAGGAGTTGGAACGCCGTTTAGCTGCCTTCGAGAAGAAGGAGGCTGCCTTTGAGTTCAACTTCGGCTATCAAGGTATTCTCTCTACCATTGACTCGCTGGTTAGCCGGCATGATGTCATCGTATATGATGCCGAGGCACACGCTTGCCTCTTGGACGGAATCCGCCTGCATGTGGGTGAGAAATTCAAGTTCCGCCACAACGATATCGTGGACTGCGAACGTGTCCTCGCACGCGCTTGCGCCCTGGCAGACAAGCAGGGTGGAGGTGTGCTGCTTATTACCGAAGGTGTATTCGGCATGACGGGCGCACTCGGTATTCTGGACCAGATTGTAGCCCTCAAGCAGAAATATAGTTTCCGCATCATGATTGACGACGCCCACGGCTTTGGTGTGATGGGTCCTCACGGACGCGGTACCTCGGAGCATTTCGGCGTGATGGACGGAGTGGATATCTACATCGGCGCCTATGCCAAGTCGATGGCTACCATTGGTGGTTTTGTGGCTTCGGAGAAGGAGATCATCACCTACCTGAAATACAACATGCGCTCGCAGATGTACGCCAAGGCGCTACCGATGCCTATCGTCGAAGGCTGCCTCAAGCGTCTGGAGATAATCGATAGTCCCGAGGGTGATGAGCGTCGTGCCCACCTGTGGGAGGTAACCCGTCGTCTGCAGAAAGGCTTCCGCGACCTGGGATTCGAGATCGGGCCTGCCGAGGCTTGCGTGACACCAGTACATATGCTGGCGGGTATCAACCAGGCTGCCAATATTGCCGTTGACCTGCGCGAGCATTATCATATCTTCTGCTCCATCGTGACCTATCCGGTTATTCCTGCGGGCATGATCATCTTCCGCATCATCCCTACCGCGGCACATACGATTGAGGATGTTGACTACACCCTGGCTGCCTTTAAGGATATCAAGGAGCGTCTTGCACGCGGAGAGTACGATAAGGAAATGCCACAAGTGAGCGTGCGCTAATGGTCGTCTGGATTACAGGTGCCTCTTCCGGTATCGGCGAGGCCTGTGCGTACGAATATGCGCGCGGGAGTGCTCGGCAAACTGAACCGACCAGCCTGATACTAACAGCCTCTTCTCCTGCTAAACTGGAGAAGGTGGCTGCTGCCTGTGAGCGCTTGGGTGCCGAGGCGTATGTGTTGCCTTGTGACCTTCGTGATGCAAAAGCCGTAGAGGCTCTTACGGCAAAAGCCTGGTCTCTTTTTGGCTCTATTGATATCGCTTTTCTTAATGCCGGTATCAGCCAGCGTACAAGGGTTGAGGATACCTCCATGGAGATGGTGCGCCAAATCATGGAGATCAATTATTTCGCCCCCGTTGCGATTGCCAAGGACCTGTTGCCTCTCATGCTGTCTCATGGCGGAGGACATATTGCCGTGACGACCTCTATTGCCGGCTGTTTTGGTTTTCCGCTTCGCTGTGCCTATTCCTCATCCAAGCATGCCTTGTATGGCTTCTTTGAGACCTTGCAAGCCGAGAATTACGACCGAGGGCTACGGGTCACCATCGTTTGCCCGGGGCGGGTCAATACCCCTATATCGCTACGTGCCTTGGACAAAGGCGGCCGTGCCCATGGTGTCATGGACCCCGGGCAGGCAGGCGGTTTGGCAGTCGATAAGGCGGCACGACAAATCGTGCGTGCCATACAGCATGGCAGGCGCGAAGTACTGGTGGGTAAAGGTGAATTACTGATGGTTTATATCAAACGTTTCTTCCCCGGCTTATGTGCCTGGATTGGAAGACATATAAGTGCCGTGTAATGGACAATCGTCAATAAATTGTTAATAAATCGTCAATAAATCGTCAAATTGTAAATTGTCAAATCGTCAATAGTATTATGGATTTATTCTCTGAACTCAATAAGGACTACCGCTTCAAGGAAGGGTTCCATACCTGTATCAATTGTGGTACCTGTACTGCCGTGTGCCCGGCGGCGGAGTTCTATTGCTACGACCCCAGACAGATTGTCTCTATCGTGCAAACTAAAGATGATGATAAGATTGAGGAGTTGCTCAAGAGCGACCGTATCTGGTACTGCGGCGAGTGTATGAGTTGCGTGACTCGTTGCCCGCGCAAAAACGGACCCGGATTGGTCATCATGGCACTCCGCGAACTCAGTATCCGCCTCGGCTACTTTGTCGAGAGCGAGAAGGGTAGGCAGATGTTACCCCTCACACATGCCCTCACGGGGAATATACTGAACTATGGATACTGCGTGCACCCGAAGTCCTTTAAATGGGATGACCATAAGGAATCAGGTCCGGTCTTTAAGTGGCACTTGGAACACCTGGAGGATAGCATGAAACGTCTGGGGGCTAACTATATGGGCGACGGTCCGGGAGTGCTGCGTAAGATTCCGCAGGAGTCGCTTGACGAACTGAAGGCTATCTTTGATGTGACGGGAGGTACAGAACGTATCAAGCACGTGGAGGAGTGTTCCAAACGCAAGGCAGAGGAAATGGGCATGACCTTGGAGGAGTACGAACGGTATGCGTTTGAATACTGCTCTGATAAGCACTTTAATAATTGAAAATGGAAAATGGAAAATAGATAATGATATACGAAGGCAAACAAAAAATATGGTCTGATTATCAGAAGGAGATACCCGATGACCATTGGTACTACGTCCGGAGTTGTATCCGCCAGAACTTCTTTCCCGCCTCGGAGAGAATGTTTACCGAGATAACACGAAATGTCCTGCAGAAAGATGTCTTTGAGACGCCCTATCACACCACCTGTGGCGGTATCGCTTACCACTCAGACACCATTCCGCAGGAAACTGTCATGACCATCGTAGCGCGGCAGTTTGCCCTCATGACCGAAGCCGGATATGAGAACTACTGCCCCAGTTGCATTACCTCGTTTGGCAACTATATAGAGATACTGGAGACCTGGCGCGAGTTCCCCGAACTGGAGGCAAAGATACGTGAGAACCTCTGGAAAGCCTGCCGACGCGAGTTCAATAAACCGAAGTATATCGCGCACTCCAGCGACCTCATCTTCCATTGGCGTGATGAGATACGCCGCCGAGCTAAGCACCTGCTTATCAACCGCGAGACGGGCGAACCACTCCGTATCGTAGAGCATATCGGTTGTCACTATGCGAAGATGTTTCCGCATAAGGCAGTCGGCGGAGCCGAATATCCGTACGTACTGGCAGGCATGGTGGAAAGTTGGGGTGGGCAGGTCATCGACTACCCCGAACGCCGTCATTGTTGCGGGTACGGATTCCGTCAGTACCATGTGAAGGCGAATCGCGGCTACAGCGTTTCGAACACGCATAAGAAATTCGAGTCCATGGAGCCCTATCATCCCGATGCCATCATCACCAACTGTCCCGGTTGTCCTTATTTCTTGGACCGTTGGCAGTATGTCATCGCCGAGCAGACGGGCAAGACCTACGGCCGTAACGGCTACGGAATCCCCGTCTTTACCTACGAGGAACTGGCCGGTCTCGTCCTTGGCTACGATCCTTGGGACCTGGGTCTGCAGCTCCATCAGGTAGCTGTCGAACCCCTGCTGGATAAGATGGGCGTAGAGTACGACCCCAAGGCCAAATACCTCGGCCTTAACAAAGAAGACCTCATGAAGCCGGAAATGCCAAGTTCCATCAAATGTTGTTAATATGAAAGAAAATGTCGTCATAATAGGTGGTGGTGTCGCCGGTATGGAAGCCGCCAAGCAGCTCTTACTCTTGGGCTACAATCCCGTTATCATCGAGCGCACCAAGTCGCTCGGCGGACACGTTGGCCGCTGGCACAAACTATTCCCCGATATGTCCTCGGCGCAGGATTTGGTCAAAAGTCTTCGCCGCGATATAGCGGAGGCAAATGTGTTCCTCGAGACCGAACTGACCTCGCTGCAACGCACCAAGTCGGTCTATCAAGTCGAACTGAATAACGGTATCAAGATGACATCCCGCGCCGTGCTTATCGCTACCGGTTTCAATGTCTTTGATGCTACCAAGAAGGAGGAATACGGCTATGGCATCTATGACCACGTTATCACCAATGCCGACCTCGAGGCCTGGATGAATGGCAAGGATGACACGCGTATCCCTAAACACCCCAGCGCCATCGGATTTGTACATTGTGTGGGCTCGCGTGACCTCAAAGCAGGCAATTCACAATGCTCCAAAGTATGCTGCACGACTGCCATCAAGCAGGCTATTGAGATGAAGGAGAGATTTAGCGATGCCGAGATCTATTGTTTCTATATGGATTTGCGTCTCTTTGGCAAGAAGTACGAAGATTTCTATATCAACGCCCAGCGTGACTATGGCGTACATTTCATCCGCGGACGCGTATCCGAGGTGGGTGAGACCATAGACCGACGGCTGCAAATCAAGGCGGAGGATACCTTGCTGGGCAAACCGCTCAAGGTGCAACTGGACCTGCTCGTGCTCATGTCCGGTATGGTATGCAATCCTATTGCACAGCAGTTGGCCAATAAGATTCGTCTTCAGATTGACAACGACGGATTCCTTAAGAGCCGCGATAATATCGCCTCCATCGGCGAGTCCAACCAGCCCGGTATCTTCTATGCCGGTACTTGTACCGGTACCAAGACCGTGCCCGAGACGATGGCTGAAGCTCGTGCGGCTGCGCTCAATATTCACACCTATCTTATGGAACAATGACGGATTTTGGCTTTCATCTTTCCAAGAGTTCGACTATCGACCTCTCGCGGCTTGATAGGACTTGGCTTGACCGCCTCTACGAACTGGAACCCGGCGCGCGTATCTGCATGAACTGCGGGTCGTGTAGCGCTACCTGTACGGCGGCACCCTATAGCGGAATGAGTGTGCGGAAGATGCTTTTGTATTTGGAGCGCGGAATGGATGTCAAACCGCTACTCAGCAAATGTATGCTCTGTGGAAAATGTACTATGGTATGCCCCCGCGGCATCAATACTCGTAACCTGATTCTTACTGTCTGCAAGCTCTATGATTGATCGCGTCCCATCCGGTTTTCATCCCTTCGTCATTCCCTTCCTCGTGGGCATGGGCTTTGTGCTTCTGTACTGCGCGTTAGGGGTGCTGAAAATACTATACGAACTCAGTTGGGCAGAGCGGCGTAAGTTCCTGCTGTCGCTCATCAATCCCAAATATATCTACCGCAACATCCGTGATATCTTCATGGACTGCCTCATCCACGTCAAGCTCTGGAAACGCAATAAACTGTTGGGGTACATGCACTCGTCGATAGCTGTCGGCTGGTTCATGCTTATCGTGCTCGGGCATATCGAAGTGTTGCTCTTCGTGCCCGGTCGTATCAACCTCTTCTATTATCCTATTTTCTTCAACTATTTTGTGGCAGAGAACGACCAGACGCTTCGCGGTTCGCTTTTGTTCTTCCTGATGGACTTCTTTTTGGTCATCGTACTGAGCGGCATAGGTTTGGCTATGTTTAAGCGTATATCGTCGCGCTTGTTTGGTATGCGCCGTACGACCCGTCCGTCTGTCATGAATAATATCGGGTTGTATGCCCTTTGGGCTATCTTCCCGCTCCGATGGCTGGCGGAAAGCTTCACGGCACACATTAGCGGAGGCTCTTTTCTGACCATCCCTGCCAACTGGCTTTTCCGTCAGTTCCTGGGTAACGAACTCAACATGCTCCCTACCTGGTGGGCGTATTCGATCAGCTTGTGTGTGTTCATGTTAGTATTGCCGTTTTCGCGTTACATGCACATACCCGCCGAGATGCTCCTCATCCCGATGCGTAATGCCGGTCTGAAGATACGTAGTGCCCGCAAGGGGTTTGCGCGTCTGCAGGTCCTGAGCTGCCCCAACTGTGGCGTCTGCATCGATGCCTGCCCCATGACCGTCAATCGCGGAAATGTGAAGGATTGTACCGTCTATCTCACCCGTCAGATTCGCCGCGGCAACGAACGACGTATTAATGAGATAAGCGACAAATGCCTCATGTGCGGCAAATGCGAAGCACTCTGTCAGGTTGGCGTAGAGGGACCGTATCTGCGTCTGATGCAGCGGGCAACACGCCAATACACCATCTCGCCGGACTTCCGTGATATAGACACGACGCCGCTTATCCAAGCCGCTACGGGTAGCAAGGTACTCTATTTTGCCGGATGTATGTCGCGCCTCACACCTGCAATACCCGATAGTGTGCTTTCAGTGATGAAGAAGGCGGGGGTTGATTGCACCTGGATGGACCGCGAAGACGGACTCTGTTGCGGCCGACCGCTCTTTACTGCCGGACGTATTGAAGAGGCGAAACAGCTGGTTAGCAAGAACGAGGAGATTATCATCCATTCGGGTGCCGACACGCTTCTGGTCAGTTGCCCTATTTGCTATAAAATGTTCCTGGAGAACTACCACCTGCCGGGTATCCGTGTGGTCAATTATATTCCATTTATGTATGATTTAGTCCGGCAGGGACGCCTCACGCTACGCAAGTCGGATGTATGCTATGTCTATCACGACCCCTGTGAACTCGGGCGCGGATGCGGTATCTATCAGGAGCCGCGTAAACTGCTCGGACGAGCAGCAGCCATCGCCGAGGCGGATAAGAACCAGGTGGAGAGTATCTGTTGCGGCGGTTCGCTCGGTTCGCTATCCCTGGACTTCAAGCAACGTGAGCGTATGACCAAAGCCGCGCTCGAAAACCTCTATTCCAGTCGTGCGGATGCTATCGCGACGGCCTGCCCGCTATGCAAGGCTACGTTTGCACGCTATAGCGACCGACCTGTGCGCGACCTGGCAGAAATAATCGATGCACAGACATCATAATCGTCAAATCGTAAATCGTCAAATCGTCAATCGTCCAATCGTAAATAAATATGCGTTTCAAACCAACACAGTATCAGTTGCTTAATGTCAGCAACAATCGTCGTTTTGAGGACAAAGGCTGGACCCTGGGTGACCCCATGGGAGGCGAACCTTCGCTCATCCGTGCCGAGTATGCCAATCGTCGTTTCACGCCGCGTGATGACCTCGATGGTATCTATCGCTATGCCGAGTGGCTGCCTGTCAAGCGTACGCTAAAACGCTCCTGCGCGCCGGTAACCTATCAATCCGAAGGACTGGCTCGGCATCTGGGGCTCAACAACCTCTATATCACCTTCTCCGGCTGGAATCCCGCCATCGGAGCCACTTTCCGTACCTGTTCATTCAAGGAAACGGAGGCCTATTCCGTCCTCGCACGCATGGACAAGGATGAGAAACGCATCCTCGTCGTGCAGTCTGCCGGCAATACGGCGCGTGCGTTTGCACAGGTCTGCTCTGATAATAAGATACCCATCGTCATCTGTGTGCCCGAAGATAGCTTGCATGACCTGTGGTTTGCTTCGCCTTTGCACAAGTGTGTGCGCCTAATCGCTGTGCCGCACGGCTGTGATTACTATGACGCCATTGCCCTGGGCGAGAAACTGGCGCAGGACCCCCGTTACTTGCTGGAGGGCGGAGCCAAGAATGTGGCGCGCCGCGATGGTATGGGCACAACCGTGCTGAGTTGCGTGGAGAAGATGGGACGTATCCCCGACGCCTATTTCCAGGCGGTCGGTTCCGGTACGGGTGCTATAGCCGCATGGGAAAATGCCGAGCGCCTTGCTGCAGATGGTCGTTTTGGTGAGAATCATATGCGCGTCTATGTAGCGCAGAATGCACCTTTTACCCTCATGTACGACTCATGGAAGGCTGCCTCGCGCCAACTCTTGCCGCTCACGCCCGAAGAGGGTAGAAGACAGGCGGAAATCATCATGGCGAAGGTGCTCTCCAATCGCAAACCGCCTTATAGCATACGGGGCGGACTATTTGACACGCTGACACGTAGTCATGGCGATTTCTACCTGGCGGATAATAATGATATTATGTTCTGGCAACTTCAGTTCCGTAACCTCGAGGGCTACGAATTGCTGCCCGCAGCCTGTGTGGCAGTATCGGCTCTCGCTCAGGCGGTCAAAGACGGAACGGTTCGTGCCGATGACTATGTTATGCTCAATTGTACCGGAGGCGGTATGCGCGAAGCTATGAGTAGCGGCTATGTATTCAAGCAGCCCGATCTCATCCTCTCGCCCGACCTACCGGCCGAAGAAATCATCCAAAAAGTCAGCGAACTGTTTTAGCTGACAATTAGGAATCTGGAATGCAATAAGCAATCAAAAACAAATATAGTATGAATCATTCTCTTCAAACCCAGCGCCGCGCTTTGCGCTTTCGCCATTTCTCAAACAAGGCGTACGCGGCTTTCGTATCGATGCATCGTGAGGTCACTATCGGACGCGTCTCGCACGCGGTCTGCAATCTTGAACTCATGAAAGCCGGTCGGGCATTCCTGCTTGCAGCCGGTCTGATGATGGCATCGTTTGCTGTTGGTGCAGAAGAGACAGACACGCCGGAGGGTGTCGCGTCAGATGCTTTCCTCCAGGCGGTTGACTTGCCCGAACAGGTCATTACCGCCCGGCGTGCAGATGAGCTATCGGGGTCTTTCCATCTGGTAGCATCACTCTCGGCTCTTGATATAGCCGGTCTGCCTGTCTCTTCGCTCAGCGAGTTATTAACCTATCTTCCCGGAGTGGATGTGCGCCAGCGGGGCGCCGCAGGCACGCAGACCGACATAGCTATGCGTGGCGGCACATTCGACCAAGTCTTGGTGCTACTCAATGGCGTTCCGCTCAACGATGCCCAGACCGGACATTATACTATGAATATCCCCTTGCCCCTTTCGCTTATTGAGCGCATCGAGGTACTGGAGAGTTGTGGTGCCTCGGTCTTTGGGGTGAACGCTTTTAGCGGCGCGGTAAATATCATCACCCGTCGCGAGGGAACACAGTACATAGCCCGTCTTACCGCCGGTATGAACGGACTCGTCAATCCCGAATTTTCTGCTTCTTTCACCCCCTCTAAGAAGAATACGGGGAAAGTTTATCATCTCAATCTCGCTGCCGAATACAATCACGCTGTCGGCTATTACGCCCCTTCGCCTTCCGAGAAAGAGAAAATTTCCCTCACTAACTCAGACTACCGTATTGCCAATGTGTATGCCGAGATGCTCTATAGCGGCCTGGATATTCAGTTAGGCATGCAGTATAAGGATATCGGCGCAGGTATGTATTACGGCTTTGGCAGTCAGGATCAGTTTGACGCCACGCGTACAGCCTTCCTCTCGGCGCGATACCGTAAGCAATTGAAGACTTTCTCGCTCGATGTGCAGGGCTCCTATCGCTTCAATTATGATCATTACCAATGGCACCGTGGTCAGGAACTTTATGCCAATCGTCATCGTAGCCATAATGCCGCGCTATCGCTGAAAGCAGCTTATGCCTCGCGTATCGGACGCACAACAATCGGTATTGAGGCGCGCAACGAACACCTGCGTTCTACCAATCTCGGCGATACGCTTCATGGTAACAATCGTTTGCATATCAATTACCTCCTTGCCCAGTCGTTTATCTACCGCGACTTTAGCGCGTCTGTCGGACTCGGCGGTAACTATGCTACGGCCTTTGGACATCATCTGACCGGTTCTGTTAATCTCGGGTATCGATTCCGTAAGGATGGGCAGGTTTATATTAACGCCAATCGCTCCTTGCGTTTGCCCACGTTTACCGACCTCTACTACAATGCCGGCAATCAGAAGGGTGACCCTGCGCTGAAACCTGAAACGGCGTGGACGCTTGCCGCCGGTATCAAATATGCGCATGCGTTTGCTGACCGCGGCCGGCTGCAGCTCGGCGCAGATGGTTGGTTCCGATGGGGCGAAAACATTATCGACTGGGTCTATACGCCCGATGATGTCAAGCGTCCGTTCCATGCCTCTAATCATAATCGGACGCGCTCGGCGGGTGTGGAAACGACTGTACGTTATGCCCTCAACGCTTGGCTGCCATGCGTCTCGGTTGGTTATGCCTACGCCTGGATGGACCTCGACCTGGTTGGGGTGGGTAGTCGCTATCTGGATGTACTGCGTCATCATCTGACCTTGCATCTGGAGCATGGCATCTATGTCTTTGGTGGAAAGAAAGGAACCCTTGGAGCCTCTTGGACGCTGCGTTACAAGGATCGTAGCGGGCAGTATAACAACGCCGAGGGTGAAGTTCGTGACTATGAACCGGTCCTGCTGTTGGATGGACAGCTCTATTGGAAGAATGACTTTATCAAGATTTCCGCCGATTGTACCAATATGACCAATCGCCATTACTACGACTACGGCGGTATTCTGCAACCCGGCGCTTGGGCGAAAGCTACAATTCGTCTAAACTTATAGAAAAGAAAATATCAACTATCAATTGTCAACTATCAACTATCTAATCCCAATTAGTTTGTGCGTCTGCAGACTCAGCCGCCACCAGGGATGGGCTTGTATGTAGCGGATGGTTTCAGCCACGTTGTTTTGGGTACCGGCATCCAGGGGCTGAAGGTACCAATGGGTACTGCTCAACGCCTCGCGCCAATGTTCCGGACTGCGTTCTGTATAGACGACCTTCACTTCGTCAGCCTGCTGCAGGCTGAGCCGACTGCCTTCCTTGGGTGAACAGCAAACCCAGTCGATGCCATCGGGTAGGGGGCAGGTTCCGTTTGTCTCTATGGCGATATAGTATCCGGCTTGATGCAACGCGTCGATGAGTGCTGTATCTGCCTGCAGCGACGGTTCGCCGCCGGTCAGAACGAGTAACAGGTTCGGGGCGTTAGGGTCAACCATAGCGTCCCGAACCGCTTTTTCGGCGGCGGCACAGATATCCTCTGCACGCATCTCGCGGTATGCCTTGAAGTCGGTATCGCACCACGGGCAGCGCAGATTGCAGCCGCTAAAGCGCACAAACACAGCCGGACGACCTGTCCAGTAACCCTCGCCCTGCAGCGAATAAAATATCTCGTTTACTTTGTACAATGATTTATGATTAATGAATAATGAATAATGAATACCCCTCTCCCCCTTTAGGGGGTTGGGGGGCTCTCTACTCCCCCTTTAGGGGGTTGGGGGGCTCTCAATTATCCATTTCATAGATTGCCACATTCCCTTCGCTCTCCTGCACGCTGACTTTGTAGCAGTTGGGTACGTGGTCGCATATCCAACGTGCAATATTCTCGGCTGAGGGATTGATAAAACCCTCTGCCTCCGGATGGTCAGCGGCCATGTTGGGATTCAGAATAGCGTTGATATACTGATGGTCAAAGGTATCCTTAACGATACGTTTGATGTGTGTGAAGTCGGTCACCATTCCGTCGCGGTTCAGTTCCTTGGCGCGGCAATAGACCACGATCTTCCAGTTATGTCCGTGCAGATTCTCGCATTTGCTTTCGTACGACAGATTCAAGTTATGAGCTGCCGAAATCTCTATTGTCTTTTGTACGTAATACATAGCAAAAAATATCAACTATCAAATATCAATTATCAACTATCATAAATTGTCTCATCCTTCACGCCGGCGATTCGCATAGCTTCCTTGCGTTCCTGACAAGTAGCGCATTTGCCACAATGGTGTTCGCCGCCGCGGTAGCAGCTCCAGGTCTTGCTGTAGTCGATGCCTAACGACTTGCCTCGGCGTGCAATATCGGCCTTGGTAAGGTCGGTATAGGGAGCAAAGAGTTGAACGCCGTTCCATGTACCCGCGGCTACGGCGCGTCCCATCGCCTCCACGAATGCCGGGCGGCAGTCCGGATACAGCGTATGGTCGCCGCCGTGGTTGGCCATCATGATGTATTTCAGCCCGTTATCCTCTGCCATACCGGCTGCGATAGAGAGCATGATGCCGTTGCGGAACGGAACCACGGTCGAGTGCATGTTGTCTTCAGCGTATTCGCCTTCGGGAATATCCTGACCGCCCTGCAGCAGCGATGAATGGAAATATTGCTGCATAAAATCCAATTCGATGATGATATGCTTGATACCTAATTTCTCGCAGTTCCACGAGGCGCAACGCAACTCTTGTCTGTTATGTTTGCTGGCATAATCAAACGACAAGGCGATGGCTATCCGGTCTTGATACTCATATAGTATCGTAGTGGAGTCCATTCCACCGGAATATATTAAGATGCTGTCTTTCATTTTATTTAATTCCTTCCTCCATCTGCTTCATTCTTCGTGCGCGGCACATGTCTTGGTGTTCTTCGTCGCCCCAGTTGGCAAAGGGGATGATAGATATGCCGCCGCGGGGCATGAAATGTCCGGTAACTTCGATATAACGGGGATTCATCAGACGGATCAGGTCTTTCATGATGATGTTGATGCAGTCCTCGTGGAAGTCGCCGTGGTTGCGGAAACTGAATAGGTACAGCTTCAGCGACTTGCTTTCCACCATTTTTTGTCTGGGGATATAGGATATATAGATATGTCCGAAGTCCGGTTGTCCGGTTTTGGGGCATAGCGACGAGAACTCGGGGCAATCCAGCGTTACCACGTATTCGTTCTCTGCATGTTTATTTTCAAATGCTTCCAGGATGTCGGGTGCATAGGTTGTGGGGTATTTTACTCTCTGGTCGCCTAATAGCGTTACTCCAGCTAATTCTTCTTTTGTTCGCATAATTATCCAATTTATGGTGCAAAGGTACTACAAAAATTGCACATACGCAAATTTTCGGGCACTTTTTTTCAAAAATAGAGTAATTACTCTATATTTTGGGAGGGATGATGGCGCTTATGCTCGCATAAAAGCGACATCATGCGTACCAAAATAGAGGGCGAGCCCTTTTGCAAAAAAGTTTCCGGAAATGGGAGCCAGTATGTCCGGCAGGGTGCGAACGTACTTTCGAAGGGGCCCCCATTTATGGGGTAGCATGTCGAAGTACTACAAAAATTGCACCGAATA
>OCTX012291979.1_pt1 | contig 44674 bp, 36 predicted proteins | sample 1539691 | NCBI WGS metagenome assembly OCTX01 (sample SAMN02144231, study PRJEB22623) | gut metagenome | biome: sheep rumen | host: Ovis aries | place: New Zealand
TATGCAGGGCCGGGTAATTGCCAAGGGGCTGGTGGGCTCCACCGGAAACGTTGCGCTCGAAATGCGTCGTGCCGGCAGTTATCTGGTTCAGGTTGACCGGCAGGTGCGCCGGATCGATGTAAAATAGCCGTTTCTTTATGCATGTATTTGCATTTTTGCATTGACAGGTTATAGAATCTTTCTATATTTCCCCATAGCTTGAATATGGATTAGAGCCTTTTACACCTCTGGCTCTATCTATATTTGAGCAAAAAATTAATCAAGAGGCAAAAGAATGGCTCATATAGAAACCGATTGTGTACAGGCCGGCTGGACCCCCACCAAGGGCGAACCCCGCGTTCTTCCCATTTACCAGAGCACCACTTTTAAGTACGATACCAGCGCCCAGATGGCCGATTTGTTCGACCTCAAGGCTTCGGGTTACTTCTATACCCGCTTGCAGAACCCGACTAACGATGCTGTCGCGGCGAAGATTGCCGCTCTCGAAGGTGGCGTCGCTGCGATGCTCACCTCCAGCGGTCAGGCCGCGAACTTCTACGCCGTCTTCAACATTTGTGAAGCGGGCGACCATTTTATTAGCACGAGCGCCATTTACGGCGGCACCAGCAACCTCTTTAGCGTCACCATGAAGAAGCTCGGCATTGAGTGCACGTTTGTGGACCAGGACGCCTCTGACGAAGAAATCGAGAAGGAGTTCCGTCCGAACACCAAGTGCTTCTTCGGCGAAACGGTGGCAAATCCGGCCGGCAAGATTCTCGACTTGGAACGTTTTGCAAAGCTTGCGCACAAGCACGGCGTCCCGATGATTGTGGACAACACGTTCCCGACCCCGATTCTTTGCCGACCCTTCGAATACGGCGTGGACATCGTGACGCATTCCACGACCAAGTACATGGACGGCCATGCGACTTCTGTCGGCGGCTGCATTGTGGATAGCGGCAACTTTGACTGGGAAGCCCATCACGACAAGTTCAAGGGTCTCACGGAACCGGACCCGAGCTACCATGGTCTCGCTTACGCAAAGGCTTTCGGCAAGGGCGCCTACATCACCAAGGCGACGGCTCAGCTCATGCGCGACCTCGGATCCATCCAGGCTCCGCACAACGCATTTCTTTTGAACCTCGGCCTTGAAACACTTCACCTCCGCATGCCGCGCCATTGCGAAAACGCGCTCGCTTGCGCAAAGTTCCTCCAGAACCATCCGAAGGTCGCCTGGGTTGATTACGCGGGCCTCGAAGGCAACAAGTACCATGAACTTGCAAAGAAGCAGTTCAAGGGCGGGCTCCCGTGCGGCGTGTTGACGTTCGGCATCAAGGGCGGCCGTGAAAAGAGCATCCAGTTCATGGACAGCCTCAAGATGATCTGCATCGTGACCCACGTGGCTGACGCCCGCAGCTGCGTGTTGCACCCGGCAAGCCACACTCACCGCCAGCTCACCGATGAACAGCTCATCGAGGCGGGGGTCGCACCTGACTTGATTCGTTTCAGCGTCGGTATCGAGAACGTGGAAGACATTATCGCCGACCTTACGCAGGCACTTGAAAAAGTGTAGCCGCGTCGTCGCGCGGTTGAAAAAGCGCGGGCGGTATGTAAAAGCCCCGGACGTTAACCGTTCGGGCCTTTTTTCTTGTACTCCGCCATGACCATCCCCAAGATGATGGCGGCGGCGCCGGTCCAGGCCATGGCGGTAATGCGTTCGCCGACGGTCAAGGAGGCGGTCACAATGGTCACGAGCGGAATTCCGTAAACGTAGTTGCTCGCAAAGATCGTTCCGAGTTTTTCCATGACTTTGTTCCACACGAGGTAGCCGAACACGCCCGCGAATACGGCGAGGCAGAGAAAGTTCAGTGCCACGACTGGTTTCTTAAATGCATGCCATGGTATGGTATGGGCCTCGCCCATGAACCCGAAGTAGTCTGCAATCATCAGCGGTATGGCAGTCACGAACGCATAGAAGAACACCTTGCGTATCGAAAAGAACGTGCCGTACTTGCTCCTTATCTTGTCAGTAGAGTAGGCGTAGAACGTCCATGAGATGGCGGCAGTGAAGGCGAGTATATCGCCCAGGGGCGAAAGGTTCAGTACGAACCTGCCGTTCAGAACCACGAGCACCATCCCCAAAAAAGTGATGACGGAGCCTACGATTTGCCGCGGCACGAGTTTTTCGCGCTTAAAGAAGAGCACGCCCGCAAGCATAATCAAAAGGGGGTTCGTGCAAACAATCAGTGATACGTTGGACGAGGGCGACAACGAAAGGGCGGTGTTCTCGGTCCAAAAATAAAGCGTGCCGCCAGTGAATCCGCCCAGCAAAAACTTGAGTTCGTCGGCGATGCTCTTGGCAACGAACTTTTTGTGGCTTGCGCATAGCAAGATCAGGTAGGTGCATGCAAACCGTATAAAGAATATTTGCACCGCCGAAAAACCGTGCTCTATGAGCACCTTGGTGCTCACAAAGCTCGTGCCCCAGAACGCGATGGTGATCACCGCGAGCACGTGCCAAACAAGAGGCGAAGTTTTTCCGTTGCTGTTGAACATCGCCGTCAAATTTAGAAAATTACTTTATTCCGTTGTTCCGGTAAAATTGGACGTCATCCAGGACTTCTTTGATCCACGAGCTTTTGAGAGGGCTCTTGCGCCACTCCGAATTTAGGCCTTGGGTATTGTGGATGGGGTAGAACGTCGCAACGGCGTCCTCCACACCTTGGCATGTGTCCAAGGCCATGCGCAGCCGCGCCGCCCCGACGTACACTTGCTCCAAGCCGATTCCGGAGTCTTGCGCCATGAGGCCCGCCAAGCGGTTGTCGCCTTCATAGTTGAAGTCGAAATCGGAGATGTGCCTAATGATGGACATCAACAGCGCGGGGTCCACATGCTCGCGGATGGCGGCTTGGGTGGCGGGGAGCCCGCAAAGTTGTTCGTTGTCCCAGGGCTCGCCGCTGTAGGTCACGGTGATGGTGTGGCTCGTGCCGGAGCTTTCCATCTTAAGGGGGTAACGGGGGCCTAGCTTTTTTTGTGCGGCCTTGGTGATTTTGATGCTTCGATTCTTGAACTGCTTATAGCCATCGAACGAGAGGATGAGCTTGTCGTCGAGCCGCAGGAGCCTAGGCGTGGTGGGATTCTCCACAACCTGGTTGTACACGCCCACTATGGCGGGCAGCACATAGGCGAGTTCGGGCATGGGCGACTGCAGGTCACAAAGGCTGTCGATGGAAATGGTTCCTTGCTCCTGGAGCCCCAGCACTAACGACTGCGAAAAACCCTCGAAAATTGGGCGCGAGTCCATCTTCTCGATGGTCGCGGAGGGGAGCAAAATAAAGGCAAGCGATATGACGGCAAGCGTTACAACGGAGACAATGGACCACTTGCGTATTTTTTTACTGCGCCAAAGAATCCTGAACCACCCCTTTCCCTTGGGGGTGTGGTAAAAGTAGAGCGTCAAAAAAAGGGCAATGACAAACCACAGGATTATGAGCAATAAAAAGATCACGAATCCAATATAATTCTATTTTTGGGGTCATGATGGATTCCCTTAAAAATGTTGTAGTGATTGGCGACCGTGTTTTAATCAAACCGCTTGAAGCCTCGAACAAAACCGATAGCGGGCTCTTTTTGCCGCCAAGCGTCAAGGAGCGTGACGTGGTGCACACGGGTATTGTGATGCGCGTAGGTCCGGGGTACCCCATCCCGGCAAACCAGGATCCCGACGCCATTTTCCGCGAGGAGTCCCAGAATCCTGTGAACTACGTGCCGCTGCAGGTCAAGGAGGGCGATGAGGCGCTCTACCTCCACGCCAACAGCACGGAACTCGAAATCAATGGCGAAAAGTTCGTCATCGTCGGGCAAAACGCCATTTTGCTGGTGGTGCGTAACGAAATTCCCGACAGCGTCGACAACCTCTAGGCAAAACGCTACAAGAGCCGTTAGTACTTGTTCTGGCCCGCGATAAGCTCGTGGGCTTCCTTGATTTTGCTGATGACGACCTTCGTCTTGTCAAAGAGTTCGCTCACCTGTTCCTGGGACTTTTTAAAGAATTCCTTATTGCAGAAGAGGTCGTCCTTGGAGGCCTTGATGTCGCCGAATACGTCGCGGAGTTTTTGCAGGTTCCGTGTCTCGTTCTCGGCGGCGTCCTTGATTTCTTGACGGATATCGGCCAGCTGGGACTTTTTCGACTCGATGACCTCGGGGTCATTTTCCTTCAATATGTATGTCGGCAATGTACCGAAGTCCTCGAACTTGCCCTTGGGCTTGAGTTGCGACGACTGGGTCCCGCGCGCCATGTTGGTGCGGAGGCCGATGGTTTTGACGGCGGAATCGATGGAGATGGTGCAATTCGAAGTGCCATGGAAGTTGCAGCGCACGCGCTTTTCTTCTTGGCGTAGTTCGTTGTAAGGGTTAAAGTCCTGCTCCGTCTCGATGTAGCGCGAAGGCACGTAGAGCGGTGCGGGCTCGCCGGCGATGTTGATTTTGTAGAGCACGCATGGTTCGCCGTTGAAATCCTTGGTGTCGTATTTGTTGTCGCTGGTGTCCAAAATGCGGTGTACGCGGTTGAGCAGGTCGTCGGCGTCGTAAGGGTTTGCAATGATGTTCGGGATGTCCTTCAAAATGCGGTCGCGCACAATGATCTTGTAGTTGTCCACGATGGCGGTGTTCGAGGTGGAACGCCCCCAGATGGGGCTGCCCAAAAAGAACGTGTCGGTGATGCGCGTTTCGGTACGGCCGTTAAAGAATGCTGCCGCCTTGATGATGTTCGAGAGGGCGAGCCACTTGCGGATGGGAACGTAAATCTTGTTCTCGTCACAAATCTTGGCGATTTCGCCAATGATAAACAGCGTGTCTTCGGAAAGGGAAATCTTTTTGATTTCTTCGTTCCATTGTGCCTTTTCTTCGGGAGAAACCGCAAGTCCCACGGGCACATAGGTCTTGGTCACGTCACCCTGCGTTTGCAAAAGCGAGCAGAGTGCGCCCGCCGAAATGCTTTCGGGGAGCGTCACGATGAGAGATATTTTATCTGTAATCTCAGTGCGGTTGAGTGCCACTTCGGGACGGAGGTCGCCCGAGATGACGAGTGATGCCTTGTGACGGTAGTCCAGGGCGATATGCACGTTATTTTTGTTCTGCTCGTTAAACGGGTCGAAGCTCTGGAAAATAATGAGGTCGTAGCCCTCGATCTTTTCGGGCAGTTCATGTTCGCGTTTGCCGAGCTTCAAGATTTTTGCATTCTTAAAGGCGGCTTCGAGACGATCGATCACGAGCGACTTGCCCGAACCCGAACGCCCGTACAGGTAAAATGGTTCGCCCACGAGCGTGGCGAGGAAGCCGAGCTGGATGCAGAACTCGCGTTCTGGAATGCCGGCCGAAAGCGCTTGCAAAAGTTCTGTGATTCTCTTGGTCAGAGTCATAGGTCTATCCTTTTCCCTTGTCCTGACCAAATAATAAAAAAATAGGGTTCTACAAATAAGCGATTTTTTGTTGAATTTGTTCCGAAACCACAACTTTTTGCCTGGCGATGTACAAATTTGCGCTTTGGAGGAATTTTGTGGCGACCTTCACGGCGTCCTTCTCGGTGATCACCACTGGGCGGCCCGACCGCAGTTCCCTTGCCAAAGCCGATTCAAAACGGGAGTCGTGATCGGGGCGTTTTTTGACGCGCCTGGGCTTGACGCCAAAGCGTTCGAGGTCTTCTACAAAGCGACGTGGGTCGCCTATCGCGCAAAGGACTGTTGCCTCTTTTGCACGGGCGTTTTCGAGAATGGACTTGTCGCGGTTGTTTTTCACGCCCTCGATCAAATAATACACGTTGGCGTTGTCAAGCGCGGGGTCGTTGCCGCAGCGCAATACGAGTGCGGCTTCGCCGTGGTCGCAAAAGAGGCTTCGGTACTTGCCCGCTGGAATCAGGTCGCTCAATTTGTTCGGGATTTTTGCAGTGCTACCTTCGCCCCAGTCCAGGCGAATGGTGGTGGCGCCTGCAAGGCGGGAATCCTCGAACCCGTCGTCGCAAATGATGTAGTCAAAATGGCGGTCGAGGGCGTGGGCCGCAATGTAGCGGTTCTGTGTTGTGGCGACGCGTGCGAACGGCAACTTTTGCCCGAGCAGTTCCGCTTCGTCCTTCGCCTTGCTGTGGCAAAGGATGGCGATGCGTGGGGGCTGAGCGTTCTCGCCGTCGCCGTTGCGTGATGCGAGGAAGCTCGCGAGCCAAATGCAAAATGGGGTTTTGCCGGCACCGCCCGCAAGATAGCTGCCAACGACAATCAGCCTGGCGTGCGCCAAGGGCCTGCCCGGTTTTAAGCAGAGCTTGTGGTGTAGTACGTAACCTGCGCGGTATAGCGCCGCTGCCGCCAACCGCCAAGGCTTCATTAAAGGCTATTCCGCTTTTGTTGCAGGTAGAGGTCGGCGAGCACGAGCGCCGCCATGCTCTCCACAATCACGGGAGCGCGGACGGCAACGCAAGGGTCGTGGCGACCCTTGGCGGCGAGCTCGCCGTTTTCGCCAGACCTGCTGGCTGTCTTCTGGGGTTGCGAAATCGTTGCTGTCGGCTTGAACGCCATGCGGCAAACGATGTTCTCTCCGTTGCTGATGCCGCCGACAATGCCGCCGGCGTTGTTGGTGTGCGTGCGGAACTTTCCGCCTTCGCAGTAAATCTCGTCGTTGTGCTCGCTCCCGCGCATGCGGGCTGCGGCAAAGCCGCTCCCGACCTCGAATCCCTTGCAGGCGGGAATGCTGAGCATGGCCTGGGCAAGCAGGGCGTCGAGCTTGTCGAACACCGGTTCGCCGAGGGCGGCAGGCACGTTCCTAATGAGCAGGCTCACGATGCCACCAACACTGTCCATCGACTGCTTTGCTTCAAGTACGGCCGATTCCATCTTGTCGCTTGCCGCCTTGTCGGGGCAGCGCACCGGGGAGGCTTCCACCATCTCGAGCGTTAGTTTGTCTGTATCAAACTTTGGGCAGTCCACATTGCCAATGGAGTCGACCCAGGCAATGAACTCGGTCCCTGCCACCTGTTGCAAAAACTTTTGGGCCACGGCACCCGCGGCGACGCGACCGATGGTCTCGCGGGCGGAACTGCGTCCGCCACCGCGGTAATCCCTAAAACCGTATTTGAGGTCGTAGCACAGGTCGGCATGGCCCGGGCGGTACCACTTTTCGATTTCGGCGTAGTCGTTGCTGTGCTGGTCTTCGTTGAACACGGCAAACGAGATGGGAGTCCCCGTGGTTTTGCCCTCGAAGACGCCGCTCAAGATTTTCACCTGGTCCTTTTCGTTCCTGGCGGTGGTCATTTTGCTCTGCCCGGGGCGCCTGCGGTCCAGGTATTTTTGGATGTCCTGTTCGCTAAGGGGGATTCCCGCCGGGCAACCGTCCAAAACGGCCCCGACAGCCGGACCATGGGATTCTCCCCAGGTCGTTACAGTGAAAATCTTGCCAAATATGCTTGCCATATCACAAAATATAGATAAAGGGGCATAAAAACCAAAAAAAATGTGCCCGTTTCGGGAAAGTTTATTATCTTTTACAATGGTTTTAGGAGACTAACGTGCCAAAGTTTGTGACTATATTGACGCTGCTCGTGCTGACACTTTCCATGGAAGTGTTCGCCCAAAAGCGTAGTGAGCTGGAATTCGCAGGAATTCCTTTTGGTGCTACCCGCGAAACCGTCATTGAGGAACTCATGAAAATGGGTTACGATACTTTTGACCAGGGCGGCCATATTCAGGTCCCGGTGTTCAAGTTTGGCGAGCTTCCGGTACAGGTAGATTTCATTTTCAATAAAAACGAGAAGTTCTACGCTTTCGAAATCCGCACAGGCCGTGTCGAGGAAGCCCGCCGCAGCAAGGCGATCGAGGCCGTAGATTACATGTCGGAACAGTTCACCCTCAAGTACGGTAAGCCCTCGGGCGATCCCACCGTCAACGAGATGAACCTGCGCAACGGCCGCAACATTTACCAGGAATGGTATGGCGTCAAGCTGTTGAATGCCGCCACCTCTGTGATCCAGCAGGGCAACAAGTACTTCGCCGTGGGTGTGGTCGAACACCGTACCCTGGCCAAGGAAGCCATCCCCGTCAAAAAGACGGACGCAAAAACTTCGGCCGAACCGGTGTTCTAAGTCAGACCGGACTGGCACTCTAAGTCTAAGTCATTTAACAAGTTAAGCCCCGCCGGAGCGGAGCTTTTTGTTTGCTGTCGGTCCAAGTGTAGAAACTGAACCGGCAGCAATGGTGTGACGAATATCACACTTAGTTTATATGCGATGGAACTACTTGCAGTTCATGCACTTGCCGTAAAGGTAGAGGGACGCCGACGAGAGTGTGCAGCCCTTGGGGAGCATCTTCTCGCACCCTTCGGCAGTTTCCATGATGTCAATAACGGCGCCGCATTTCTCGCACTGGAAGTGGCTGTGCGGTTCGACGTTACCGTCATAACGCAAGAACCCCTCGCCAAAGTCGAGCGTTAGGATGAGCCCTTTTTTTGTCAACAGTTCAAGCGTGTTGTACACGGTAGTACGCGAAAGGTTTGGGTTCGTGGCCTGTAGTGCCTGGTAGATGGTATCGACCGAGGGGTGCGTTTTCACGCTACGCAGGTAGTCGAATACGACCAGCCTTTGCGCCGAGGGCCGTATGCGATGTTCCTGCAGTAGTAGAGCTGATGATTGCATAAGCGAGGGGGCTTGTTTCTAGGTTACTTGAAGTAGCGTCCGAGGAGTCCTTGGAAGGCGCTTCCGTGGCGGGCTTCGTCCTTGCACATTTCGTGGACGGTATCGTGGATGGCGTCGTAGCCAAGTTCCTTGGCGCGCTTGGCAAGAGCGAGTTTGCCTTCGGTGGCGCCGGCTTCGGCGGCAACGCGGAGCTCGAGGTTCTTCTTGGTGTCGGGGTATACTACTTCGCCAAGGAGTTCGGCGAACTTGGCGGCGTGCTCGGCTTCTTCGAAGGCGATGCGCTTGTAGGCTTCGGCCACTTCGGGGAACCCTTCGCGGTCGGCCTGGCGGCTCATGGCGAGGTACATGCCTACCTCGGTACACTCTCCCGCAAAGTTCTCCTTAAGGCCCTGCACCACTTCGGCGTCGAGGCCCTGGGCAATGCCGATTTTGTGTTCGTCGGCCCAAACGATCTTGCCGCCGGCGGCCTGTTCTACTTTTTCAAAGAACTTGCTCTTGGGGGCGTGACACTGGGGGCATTCATCGGGAGCCTCGGGACCCATGTGGACATAGCCGCAAACTTTGCAGACCCATACTTTCATTTTGTCTCCTATTTCCGCTTGGCGGAGAGGTATGTTTTTGCCTTGACTCGCGAATCTCGTTTTATTCGCTTGTCGTTACTCTTTGTAATTGTTTCAAAATAAATTATTTCGATTCTTTTCGCAATAGGTTTTCGAAAAAAAACGAAATTTTAGGTTCCTACGGGTCTGGGATTAGCTCTTGAACTTGTCGAGGGCGTCGTTCGGTCCAATAAGGAACAGCACGTCGTCTTCCTGAAGCACCACGTCGGCGATGTTACCGATCTTGGGGGTGGGCTCCTGCGGGTCGCGGATGGCGATGACCTGCACGCCGTACTTGTGCGTGATGTTCAGGTCCTTCAGGGTCTTGCCCATAAAGTCCTTGGGGCACACGACTTCGATAATGCTGAAGCCTTCCATAAAGGGGAGGAAGTCGAGCATGTTGGGACGGTTCAGGCGTTCGGCGAGCGCAATGGCGCTGTCGCGTTCCGGGTGGAAAATGTCGGAGACGCCCAGCTTTTCGAGGATGCTCGAGTGGGCTGCGCTGCTGGACTTGGCTATGATGTGCTTGACGCCCAGCTCCTTGAGGTTCAAAACGGTGAGGAGCGAGGCTTCGAGGTTTTCGCCAATGCAAACAATGACGCTATCGGCCTTTTGCAGCGGGATGGAAGCCAGCTGTTTTTTGCGGGTGCTGTCGGCGACCACGGCCTGAGAGACGGTGCTCGAGATGTCTTGCACTTTTTCGGGGTGGTTATCGACGACCATCACGTCGTGGCCGAGGCTGGTCAAATGGCGGGCTAAGAAGATGGCCGAGTTGCCGAGACCGATAATGATGTACTGTTTAGATGCCATGATTTAAATGTAGTTAATAGTTACTAGTTACTAGTTACTCGGTGATGCTGGCTTCGCGATGTTTATAGCCTTAAATGCAATAAACTAGAAACTGCGGCGGAGCCGCTAGCCCACCATGATGTCTTCTTCGGCGAACCAGGTGGTATTTTGGGCCGTGCCGGCCACCGCAGAGATCAGGAACAGGGGCCCCATGCGCCCGATGAACATGAGGCTGCATATGACGACCTCGCCCACGGTGGAGAGCTCGGTGGTGAGTCCCATCGAGAGGCCGCAGGTGCTGTAGGCGCTCACGACCTCGAACAGGACCTTCAGGAACTGGCTGCTGCCGTCGGCGCCGTTGGGGACTTCGGTAAAGAGCAAAATGAGTGTGCCGAGGGCCATCCCCACGATGGAGACCACAAAGATTCGTACCGCCTTGTCGACCGTCGCTTCGGGGAGGGTGCGTCCCATGACCTGGGTCTTGGTGCGCCCGAGCAGGCGGTTGAACCCGAGGAGTCCGATGACCGCGGTCGTCGTGATCTTGATGCCGCCGCCGCAGCTTCCGGGGTTCGCCCCGATGAACATGATGATTACAAAAAAGAACAGCGAAGAGGCCGAGAGCGTGGGGATGTCAATGTTGTTGAGGCCCGCGGTACGGCTGGTAAAGGCCATGAAGGTCGTGGTGAGCATCTTGTCGCCAAAGTCGAGGTCGTTCAGCACGTTGTTCCACTCGGTGAGGGTGAATACGAGGGTGCTGGCCAGCACGATGATGAGCGTGCCGAGGGTCGCGATCTTGGTGTGCAGGGAGACCTTGCTTATGGAGCGTTTCTTGATGTCGACCGCGTAGCGCAGTTCCGTGATGGCGAGGAAGCCAAAACCGCCCGCCAGCACCAAAATGCAGGTGGTGATGTTCATGACGGGGTTCAGCTGGAACTGCACGAGCGAGTCGGGGAACAGGGTGAACCCTACGTTGCAGAAGGAGCTCACTGCTTGGAACATGGCCCCGAAGATGCGCTCGTAGAGAGGCATTCCCGAGAACTGGGTAAAGTAGACTACCGCGCCAATGGCCTCGAGGATGAAGGTAAAGGGGATGACCGCCTTGAGGATGTGGACTGCGTCCACGTTGCCCTCCTGGGTGTAGTTGGCGAGCAAAACGGACTGGTGGTTGAAACCCGGGTGCATACCGGCCAGGAGGATCAAGGTGGTAGATACGGTCATGATGCCGAGACCGCCCATCTGCATGAGGACAAGTAGGGTCCAGTGGCCAAAGTCGGTAAAGGTGGTGGAAATGTCGACGACGGTGAGCCCGGTGACGCACACCGCCGACATGGAGGTGAAGAACGCCTCGATGAACGAGAGCGGGCGGGTCGACGCTGCGGGGATGCTCAATACGCCTGTGCCAATGGAGACCAGCAGCAAGTAGCCCAGCACAACGAGGGTGATGGGGTTGCTCTGCTTTTTCGCCTTGAACACGTTCTCGGACGTGGTGTCGGTGAACGCTTGGTACTTGGAACGGAACATGGGGCTAAATTTAGCTTTTTTTCTAAATTTGCGACCGCTATGCGGAATTTGCGTTCCATACTGATGCCGATTGCCATTGTGGCGGGGATTTTATTGCCGCAGGCGGGGGCTTTGTCCCCGGCGCTCCCCTTCCTCATAGGCATCATGATGTTTTTGACCTTCGTGACCAAGATTCCGCCGCAGACCCACGGCTACACATTTAAAATAGAGATTCGCGCCTTTGTGGTAAGCCTCGTTTTGATTGTGGCCCTGTGGGGAATCGTAAAGCTGTTCAGCCTCCCGCGTGAGGTCCTTTTGGGTGGCGCCATCATCGCTCTTTGCCCGCCCGCCAACGCGGCGCCTGCCATGGCCAAGATGCTGGGCGGGAGCGCCTCCCTCGCCTTGAAGATATTCCTCAGCGGGAACCTGATTGCCTGCTTCAGCATCCCCATCGTGTTCGGCTACCTCACGGGCATCGAGGCGAGCCTGTACGAGGTCGCCCTCAAGATTTTCAATACCATCCAGCCCATCATCAGCATCCCGCTCGCCTTTGCGCTCGGCATGCGCGCCTTTTACCCAGAGCTGGCCGACCGTGCCGCCAGGTACCAAAAGTACACGATGGTCGTATGGACCGTTTCGGTGTTCCTCATTCTGGCGAAGGCGAGCATGGATATTCGCGCCATGGGTTTTGCGGAACTGTGGGAGAGCGGCAAGCTCCCCATGATGGCCGCCGTTTCTCTGGTGCTGTGCATTTTGCAGTTTGCTTTGGGCTGGTATTGTGAGCGTGGCCGCCGGCCCATCGAGGGTTCCCAGAGCATGGGTCAAAAGAACACCACCCTCGTGATTTGGGTCGCGAGCCTCTACGCGGGGCCTGTGGTTGCCTTGGCGCCCACCTGCTACGTGGTGTGGCAAAACCTGGTGCTCACCTACATGACCGCCAAGATCAAGCCCCAAAAAGAAGCGGCCTGATCAGATCGCTTCTTTTTATTAGGGTCGCAGGTTTGTTTTTCCCGCGGCTTTGGGCTACCCGTTGTTACTTGAACCGCACGTTGATGGACGCCTTCCCGTCGGGGCCGCGTACCGTGGCGATGTAACTGCCGGCGGGCGCCTGCACCGCAAAACTGTGGGTCGCCCCCTGTTGTACGTAGGCGCGGGTGTTGGCCACTACGTGGCCCGTCATGTCCACAAGGGAGAACGTGACTTCTCCCGGATGTTGCGGCGACACCACGATGTTTTGCCCCTGCAGTTGCACAAGTGCTGCTGTGGGTGCGGTAAGGGCGATAAACTCCGTGGTGGAGCTGCTCCCCGGTGTTTCGGGTTCGCTGGAGCTGCTGGTGGGGATGGAGCTTGTGGCGTAGAGCGGTGCCAGCGCCTCGGCCCACAGCCGGTGCATGGCTTTGCCGCCGCCAGTTTCGCCGTTGGGGTGCACGCCGTCGTTGGCCAAAAGCTCGGGGTGGGCTTCAAAATAGCTGTAAAAGTCGGGTCCTTTGGGCAAACCGTTCTTTTGTGTTAAGTTGTCTATAACATCCAGGAACTTGGGGTTGATTTGCCAGCCGCCATCGGTTTTGGCCGGGTTCGTGGCGATGATGCGGGCCAATACCGGCGTGATGCCGTGCGCCTTTGCCGAGTCGATGATGGTCTGCATGTTCTTTTCGAAGGTCCCTACGTTCCAGTCGCCGCCGCCCCAGGCGTCGTTGGTGCCCATCTCGATGGCCCAGTATTTGACGTTGCCCGCGTATTCCAGGTATTCGCCCAGGTGGGCGACCACCTCGGTGCTGTTGATGCAGCCGATGCCGCCCCGCAGCATGGCGGGCGTAAAGTCGGGGTGGCGTGCGTGGATTAGGTCGGCGGTGGTGGAGTCGGTGTCCTGCTGCTTAATTCCCATCTGGCTGATGCTCGTGCCCATAAAGAACCAAGTGTCGTCACCGTCGTTGCTCATGTCGAACGCCTGCACTTCCAGAATCTGGCCCACTTCCTTTTCGCTTTCGATGCGGAACCAGGACTTGCCGGCAAAGTCGATGTCGACCCCGCGCGCCATGACCGGGTTTCCTTTCACCTCGGTGGCCAAAGTCCAGTCCCCGTCGACGCCGTTGGTGGAATTGGCGGAGGTAAAAATCTTGAAGTCCGAGAGCGCGGTGCCTGAGTGACCACAACCTGTGGTAAAATTGGTGGCCCAGGCGCAATCGCCCAGCGATTCCCAGTTGATGCGGAGCTTGGTGGGTCCCTCCTTGAGTTGGAAGGCAATTTTTTTGGCGGTGCTGTACTTCCAGTTGATGAGCGAACCGTCGGTGAGGTAGTCGGTTTCGGTGCCGTCGGCAATCGCTTTGACCCCGCCGCTCACCAGCGGGTTTGGCGTAATGGCCTTTACTTGTGGGCAAATTGCCATGGCGGCAACGCATAAAAACAGCCCGAGGGCTTTTGTCTTTTCCATAACACTCCTTTCATAACTTGTATTATGTTCAATATAGTGTTGTTTATTGTTTTTTGCAAGAAAACTTTTGGAAAAAGGAACTGTTTGGGCTTTACGCCAGAAGAATAAGGTCCCCGCTAGCGAGGGGACCCGATGGAATCTGGGAGTCAGAATTTACTTGGTGACGTAGTAACCACGGGGCAGGCGGCGCTCTCCAGACAATCCCGATCCATTGCCGACTGCGCGTCCGTTCAGGTTGTAGACTCGTGTGCGGTCGCCCAAGTGGCGGACTTCCGGCGCCTTGCTGGTCAAAACCTTGTTCAAGCGGGTGGTGCCGGGGTCTGAGCTGGAACTGCTGACCACATACTTGTCCCAGCCAGGCATCTTGTCGAGGGTCAAAATGCGGTCGTCCTCCATGTTGCTTTTCCATACAGCGTCGGGAGTCTGGTCGATGAATTTGCTGTTCCATGTGTGGTACCAGGGCATCCACCAGCTCCATACCGAGACGTCCTCGTGCATCTTGGCTACGTCGGGGATGGGTCCGTTCTCGGTGAGGGCGAGTATCTTTTTGCCCTTGTTCTTTGCCTTGAGGCCGTCAAAGCTTGCCGCGTTGCTGGAGTTGTCGCCTGATCTGTTGTAGATGTCTATGCCGAGCACGTCGTAGTAGCTGTCGCCCGGGTCCCAGCCGTTCACGTCGTCGGTGGAGGGGTTGTAAACCCAAACCATGTTGCGGACCCCCTTGACATTTACCATGCGGTCATAGACGAGCCGGTATAGTGCCGCGAACTGCTTGCCGGAATTGATGCTCCACCAGAACCAGGTGCCACCTGCTTCGTGGAGTGGGCGGAAGATTCCGGCAACTCCATCCTTTTGAAGGTCGAGGAAAAAGTCCGCGATGAAATCGACGTCGTTAATGATTCCCTTGTAGGCTGCGCTTTCGGTATTCCATTCGGTGGTCCCGGCTACAAAGGCGTCTGCGAAATTGAAGTTTGTTGTGGTCCCGTTGCTTGCCCCCGGGGTGTAGAATGCGTCATCCTTGTCGAGGGGGTCTTTCCAGTGCCAGGTGAAGTTCGGGATTCCTCCGGCTTTCCAGACACCCTTCGCAATGTCTATCGCCTTCGTTGTGTATTCCATGTTCCAGGAGGATTTGGCGTTTGGCCCCGAGGCAAACAGGAAGTCTACACCTACAAGTGCCGGGTACTTGCCGCTCCGCTTGTAAATTTCCTCCACGTCGTCCTGTTTACGGAAGTCGTCTCCCAAGGTATGGCTGCCCAAGTCGCCCGTCATGATGCCACTGATGGTCTTTTTTTCGAAGTTCTCCACCAGGAATGCGTAGAGCTTGACGAGCCCTTCTGTGGGGTTTGGGGTCACCGGCTTGGGGGAGATGGTGAAGGGTGCGGGTGTGTAGGGCGTAATATCGATGTAGTCCACGCTGATCCAGCCCCAGTCTTTGTCGATGGCGATGGAATTGTTTCCCTTTTTGAGGGTGACGATGGCGATCGCCTTGCTCCAGCTTGTGGTTGCGGGGAACGCCAGGGTTTGTGAAGTGGAGCCGTTTACCTTAATGAGATTGTTCTTGGGGTTATCGGCCCTATAAGTGATGGCGAGTTCGTATTTGCCGGCGTTTTCGACAGATACGTTCGGGAATGTGATAGTCCCCCCGTTCATGTTGACAAATTTTGAACCCGAAGCGGAATTATCGGCGCCTGAGGTGGCGCCTCCGCTGAGGGTGGCCGATTCGGCTTCGTACTTGGCGGCAAGTGCCGGGGCCGATGTGAGAAAAGTTGCGGAAACCGCTAAAATTAAGACTTTTTCAATGTTTTTCATAAGGACTCCTTGATAACTATAATGTATATCTAGAGGTTTGCGAGTACAAAGGGTTTTGCTTGCGGGTGTGGACAAAAATGTCAACCAATGTAACTTTTTGTTGCATCGGGGGCTGCAATTATTTATATTCATAATGTATAGTGAACTCAACTATACGGGCGCCTATGTTTTCGAGAAGTAAAATCAACGTCTTTGACTTTACGGATTACCGGAAGTTCTTACAGGCCTTCTACGTGATGGAGAAGGCGCTGGACCCGACTTTCAGCTACCGCGTGTTCGCCTGCGCCGTGGAGATGGACGCAAGCCTCCTTTTGAAGGTCATCCAGGAAAAGCGACACATATCGTCCAAGTCCGTGGAGGCCTTTGTCGCCTTCTTCCGTTTTAAGGAGGCGAAGGGCGAGTACTTCCGCGAGATGGTCGCCTATGGCAAGGCGAAGACCGATGCCGATATTCGCATACACTTTGAACACATGCAAAAGATGCGGCCTGCCTCGTGCCGCGAGCTCGACGAGGTGCAGTACCGTTATTTCCAGACGTGGTACTACCCGATGATTCGCTCGGCCCTGGATGTGTTCGATTACCGCGGCGTGGCGGATGCCGATGCCCTCGGTGATGCGTGCATCCCGAAGCTTACTGCGGCGCAGGTGAATGCCGCCGTGGAGGCGTTGCTTTCGCTTGGGCTTGCGACCAAGAAGCCGAACGGCCGCGTGGTGCCGACGATTGCCCATGTGCGCACGGGCGAGCGCTGGTGCAGCGCCTGCATTAGCGAGTATCAGGGGAGCATCGCGGAACTTGCGAAGCAGGCCATCTCGAACACGCCCAAAGAGAACCGCGACATCAGCACGCTCACCCTCGCCATGGATTCGACGCAAATCCAAAAGGTCCGCCGTATTTTGGCGGAGGCGCGTAAGGAGATTGTGAACGTGGTGAATGGCATGCCCTCCGAAGTTTGTGACAGCGTTTACCAGTTGAATTTTCAGTTGTTCCCCATGATGAAAAAGGAATGCGAACGATGAAGTTGTTAGCGGGATGCTTGTTTAACGCGACATACCGACGTGCGAAGCTCGGAGTGTATCTCCTGTTCGCAGCCTTTTTTGCAGCTTGTTCGGATTCCTCTAGCACGGCGGGTGCCACCAGCGAGACCACCAACGGTATTGCAATCCGCGTGGTGAATGCAGAGAATGCCCCCTTGGCACAGGCCCGCGTGGCGCTTTACGTGGCTCACGGCACTGACCTTTTGCAGGCGGTGGAATCGGATTCCCTGGGCGAGGCCCGCTTTGAATTTATGGTTGCCAGTTTGGACTCGCTCTGCGGCTTAGGCGGCTGTTTTGTGGAAGCCATCTCGGGTGCGGATTCCGCGCTCATGGCGTGGGCGCCGCTTGAGTTGCCTGCAGGTGGACTGACGCCGGACCCCCTGGCGGCTGCCTGCGAAATAGAGCTTTTGCCTTCGTCGAGCATCCGCGTGCGAACCGTTTCCGCTGAGTCGGATTCTTTGTTGCTGGCGGCTCAGGTCTCGTTGGCGTCAACGCCATATGTCGCGCAATTGCATGGTTCGGAATACGTGTTTGCCCACGTGCCTGCGGGCAGTTACACTCTCGTCGCGGATTCTACGGAGCTCCGGGTTTCGCTTGCCGCGGGGGAGGCCCTCGACACGTTGGTCTCGTTTATGGACGCTTCGGCGGAGGATTCGTTGTCGAAGGAATTCCTGTTCGAGGACTTTGATGATGGCGACAATGTGAACAACCTTGTGACGGTCTCCAAGGGTTACGGCTGGTACCTGATGTCGGTTACCGGCGTGACCTGGATTTTCCCCGATACGGCGGGGAACGTGGTCGCGGCGCTGGATTCTGCAGATGCCTTTGAAGGGCTTTCTCTTAAGCTGGAATACGAGCTTGATAAAAACGGGGGCATACTCTTGGGGACGCACCTGGGCGCCGATTCCACCTATTTTGATTTGAGTATGCTGACCGCCATTCGCATCAAGGTGAAGGGCGACGCCGAATTCGGCCTTGCTCTGGAGCATTACGAAGAAGTGGAAGACAACAAGTTCCGCAAGGCCTACTGGAAGGTGAATGCGACGGACGATTGGACCGAGGTGGTGCTCCGCCCCGGTGAGGAGTCCCTGGACAGCGCCAGTTATAATGTGCCTTTTGACGAGGTCTCCACAGAAATTGCCCTCTTTAGCCTGTTCATTTACAGTGGCACCCGCCTGCAAATTGACGAAATTGTCTTTGAAGGCCTGGGAATCGAGGACTTCGCAGAAATACGGCAATAAAGGCGCTTTGTTGTGCGTAGCTCGAAAAAAAGACTTTTTATCAAGCTTTTACTATAAATTGTACTACCTGCGCGAAAATTATTATATATTTGAGGCATGAGCCAGTACGTCAACATATTCGAATTTACCAAGGTCAGGAACTTTTTGGCGGAATATCAGGAACGGCGCGCCCTTTCGGAGCCTACGTTCACCCGCACGGAATTCTGCAACAAGCTGGGGTTGCCGCACACGCGCAGCTATTTCAACGACGTACTCAAGGGCAAAGCCATCACCAAGGAGATGCTCTCGCGCTTTGTTGCGGTCATTGGGCTCAAGGGCGATGAGGCGCGCTACTTCGAGGCCATGGTGCATTTTGACCAGGGAAAGACGGCGGATGCCCGCGAGCTTGCCATGAAGCGCATGCTCAAGTTGAATCCGAACCCGCAAATCATCGTGGAACCCGAAAGCTACGAACTATTCTCCAACTGGTACAACGTGGTGGTGTTCAACGCCCTCGACGCCATGAACGTCGCTGACGATGTTACGGAACTGCAGCAAAAGCTGTTCCCGCCTGTATCGGAGAAAAAGATTCGCGAATCGCTTGCGCTGCTCAAAAAGATGGATCTTATCCGCAAGAACGACAAAGGCTTTTGGAAGGCGACCCGCGAAAGCTACCGCACCGTGAGCGAGTGCAAAGACAAGATGGTGCTCCAGTACCAGATGAAGTGTCTTGACCTTTCGCGACAGGCGCTGGAATCCGCCGACGGCGAATCCAGGGATTTTACCACGTTCAATTTCAGCGTCTCGCGCAGGGGCCGCGAAAAAATTGAGCATGCCACCGAGAGATTCAAAGAGGAAGTCCGCAAGATTGTGCGCGAGGACCGCGCTGCCGCAACGGAGGTGGAGCACATCAACCTCCACGTGTTCAGCAACGTCAAGAACGAGAAGGAGGGCGAATAATGAAACGTTTACTTATCACGAAGCCTTTCTGCACGCTGAATTTTGCGATGTTTCTCTGCGCCGCGTCGCTGGTCGTGTTTGCTGCTTGTAGCGATTCTCCTTCTGGCGCGAATACTGCGGGGACAATCATCGAGACGAACACCGGCAACAAGGGGCTCGCCCGCATGTACATTTCCACGGCGGCTCTTTCTGCTGCGGCGTTCGACACGCTGGTAGCGAGCTATACCGAGAGCGATACCGTGGGCGACACCATCTATGTTTCGCGCTATGGTTTCGAGAAGGTGCTGGATTCCGTCGAGGTTTTGACAGGCATTGCTGAGATTGTGGATGTCCCTGTGGGTACCTACGATTCTATCGAGATTCGCTCCGCCTCGGGCGATGTGCGCTCCGTTTCTGTGGAATGGGTGGCTGTCGAAGGCGAAGTGAGCTACGATGCCGCGCTCCCCATGAAGGAGCCCCAGGCGGTTTCCCTTGACGTGGGTACCGCGGTCGATGGCGCCAGTGCGGCGGAACTAGCCGATATGCCGTTTCCTGTGTGGCTTCCGGCTTCGCTGAAAAACCCGTGCCTCACCGATGCCGCGGGCAGTATCCTCCTCTTGGACTCTGCTGGTGCCGCGGGCGACAGCGTTTTGTACTGGGGCCTCATGGAAACGGTAGCCTTGACCAAAAATGGATCCATTGAATTCAAGGCGTTTGACAACTGTGCGTTGACGAACCATACAGGGCTCCCCCTGGCACGAGCCTACTGGTTGCCCGAGGTCGTCATGGATACGACCGGCGATGGCCAGATTATCGGCATGGAAAAGACGTTTACGGACAGCCTTACCTTGGGTGTTTCCTTCTGGATCCACATGGATGCCGCCGAGCAGTTGCATAACTATGCGCGGATTCTCATGTCCGACAAGGATAGTGCCGGCTTCATTGTTCAGCAGCGCGAGGCTACGAACAAAATAAACATCCGCATCAACACCCGCGATGGCGATTACAATGCGGTGTTTGGTACGGCGGAAATTCTGGATGGCGCCTGGCACCAGTACGCCTTTACAATTGCTAAAAACGAAGTAACCATTTACGTGGATGGCGAATTTTTGGAACGCAGGACTTTCGAGGGCTCCGAAGGGCTTGATGAGGCGAGCTATCCTCTTATCGGTGGCTACAACAACATGGTGGGCGGCATTCAGAACGTCTTCTTTACCGATGGCGCCCAGGGCGAGGACTGGTTCAAGCTGTTCTACGCCCTGCAAAAGAACGCCGTTTTTTAGTCGAGCTATAACAAAACTTAGAACCCCCGCTTGGGCTCATCCTTCAAGTCTCCAAATGTGGACTTTTTATGTTTATAAATTGTTGAAAATGTTTAAAAATAGTAAAAAATAAACAAAAGTGTTGACTTTTTATTAATTTGAAGGTATATTTTAGGTGTAGGTTGACTAAAACCTGCAAAAGGGATGTATTATGGGATATTCTTTCTTGAACAAAGCTTTGCTTTGCGGCGCTGCTCTTTGCGCTGCGTTTTTTCCGGCGTTCGTGCTTGCGGCGAACCCGCTCACTACAAAATTCTACTCTGCCGACGCCGCGGCGCTCGTGCACAACGACAGCCTGTTCATTTTTGCGGGCCACGACGAGCAGGGCGCTCAGGGGAATAACAACAAGTTCTTCTTGATGAACGACTGGCACGTGCTGGTGACCGACGACATGGAAAACTACCATGACTACGGTGCGGTACTTTCGTGGCGCACCTTCAAGTGGGCGAGCGGCAACGCCTTTGCGGGGCATTGCGAATACCGTAACGGCAAGTTCTACTGGTACGTGGCGGTACATCACGCAACAATCAAGCAGGATGAGGGCTTCGCGATTGGCGTCGCGGTGGCCGATCACCCCTCGGGCCCGTGGAAGGATGCCATTGGCAAGGCGCTCGTGACCGACGATACCCAGAACGATGTCGCGCTGAATATCGACCCCGCGATTTTCTACGACGGGAACGACATCTGGATGTATTGGGGCTCGTGGAATGCGGGCCGTCGCGTGAAACTCAAGGAAAACATGATTGAACTCGCGAGTACGCCCGAAGACATTAAGATCAGGGACTTTTTCGAGGCTCCCTGGATGCACAAGTACCGCGGCAACTACTACTTCAGTTATGCTTCGGGCTACCCGTCCACCACGAACTACTCGATGGCCACAAGCCTGAATGGCCCGTGGACGCAGAAGGGCGTGCTGAACGACAAGCTCGACAATTCCGAGACGAACCACCAGGCGATTTTTAAGTATCTCGGCCACTGGTACTTTATGTATCATGGTGCGAACGCTCCGGGTGGCTGGACCTACCGCCGCTCCGTGAATATCGACTACCTGTACTACGACGAGAATGCGAATATCCAGAAAATCAAGCGCACCACCACGGGTGTAGACAAAGTAAATAACGCTCTCGTGGAAAACGGCACGTACCGCCTGACTGTTTCGCACAGCGCCTTGTCGCTGGTCGAAGAAAACGGAATCGTGGTGCAGCGCCCCGAAAGCGAAAAGGATGCAAACCAGTTCTGGACCGTGGAACGCAGCGCGAAAAATGCCCGCCATTACACGCTCAAGAATTACGGTACCGGCCGCTACTATTGCCCGCCCAAGACACTGCTCGATACCGTCAAGACATCGGCGACTGCCTGCGAAATCCGCATCGAGAACGCCTCTGCCGCGAAGGGCTACTACCTGTACGGCGACTACGACAGCGACTTTGTGGGCGACGTGCTGAATGTCTCGAAGGACGCGGGCATGCCTGTGATTACCTGGGTGCGCACCGGTGCGGACAACCAGAAGGTGAAACTTGCGAAGGCGACCCCGCCGGCGGTTGAACCGGAATCGTCTTTTAGCGTCGAGGAATCTTCCAGCAGCGAAGTCGCGCCCGAAAGTTCCAGCAGTGGAACTACCGCGATTGCTCCGCGCGCAGCTCGCCAGGGAATGCAGGTGCCTGCTCGCAAGGGTTACCGTGACCTCAAGGGCCGCAGTTTTGACAGGCGGATTCCGTATCGGGTGATGTTCTAGCGGAATTAACTTATTCTAAAAACAGGAGTGTTTGGATGTATAGATTGGGAAACGCCCTTCGGGGTGGTTTTATAGGTGCAGGATTGTCGCTTGCCGTTGGTGCATTTGCCGCAAGCAATCCCGTTGTCACAAAAATGTTCACGGCAGACCCCGCGGGGCTCGTTCACAACGATACCATGTATATCTTCACGGGGCATGACGAGGCGCCCGCCGGTCACGAAGGTTACATAATGAACGACTGGCACGTATTCTCTTCGGGAGATATGGATACCTGGGTGGATCGCGGGGCCGTGCTTTCTATCAAGTCGTTCAAGTGGGCACGCGGCAGTGCCTGGGCGAGCCAGGCTATCGAACGGAACGGCAAGTTCTACTGGTACGTGACCGTGCACGACGGCAGGGACTTTGCAGTTGGTGTCGCGGTTGCGGACCATCCGGCCGGCCCGTACAAGGATGCCATCGGCAAGGCGCTCATTACCAGCAACATGACTGCTGCGAATAGCGGCGTGAATTACGATATCGACCCGACCGTCTTTATCGATGACGACGGACAGGCCTATATTTATTGGGGCAACGGCGCCGTGATGGGCTACAGGCTCAAGGAAAACATGGTCGAGCTGCAAGGCAACATGTTCAACGTGACGCCGCCCAGTTTTACCGAGGCGCCGTACGTTCACAAAAGGAACGGCTACTATTTTTTGACGTATGCCTACGGCTGGGAAGAACGCATTGGCCAGGCGACCATGAAAAGTCCGACGGGGCCCGTATCCAATTCCAAGGTCATTGTCGGCTACAACAAGAATTCCAATACGAGCCACCAGGCGTTCGTCGAATTCCATAACCAGTGGTATTACATATACCATACGGGCGCGATTGGCGGCAGTTTCCGTCGTGCGCTGTGCGTGGACTATGCCTACTACGAAAACGATTCGACCATCGCGAACATCACCATGACCGATGCGGGCGTAAAGAAGGTTGACCACACGCCGATCAGGGATGGCGTTTACCGCATCAAGGCGCGGCACAGCGGCCTGAGTCTCGAAGATGCAGCTTCCGTGGTAATCCAAATGGATTCCGAAGAAAGTGAATCGCAGTTGTGGGCGCTCAAAAGAATCGACGGTTACACCTACACGCTCAGGAACATTGAAACGGGAAAGTACCTCTCGTTCGGAAAGGGGAACCTGCTTGATACCGCAAGGACTGTCGAAACCGAAAACCGCATTGTCATCGAGAATTTTAACGTGGATGACGGTTACCGCCTGTACGCTGATACCGCAAGTGAATACCTGGGCGATGTCCTGAACATCTCTACGGAGGCGGGCATGCCGCTTGTCGTGTGGAAACAGACCGGAACGCAGAACCAGTCGTTCAAGTTTGAATACATGGGCGACGAATCTGCATATAGTTCTTCCAGCTCCGATAAAGTTGAAAGTTCTTCTAGCGAGGCTGCGTCGAGCAGTTCCGCAGAAACTACGTCACTGGCCATAACGCCCGTGAATTTCGGAGTACGGATTGTCGGCATTTCTCGCGTGGATGGGTTGCGGTTCTCGCAGGCTGCGGATTACGCCCTGATGAACCTGCACGGCATGGTCGTTGCCCGCGGGCACGCCGCGCAAGTTTCGGTGAGGGATCTTGCTCCCGGCGCATACGTGGTAAGGCTCGGCGGCCGCATCCAGAAAATCGAGCTGAGGTAAAGCATGTTCAGTCGTGAAAATTTTGCCATCGTCAAGCAGATTGCGGTATTCAGCCTGCTTGCCATCGCGCTAGGATTTGTTTACGGGTGAGGCTATTCGCATTGGGAATTGAAAAATCCCCATTTTTCGTTTAAAATCGTCAAATTTAAAATTTTTCAAAAAAATTATAGCGCGCTTTGTAGTAAAAAGAGTTATATTTATAAAAAAATTGTAGTACAATTTATAGTACAACAAGGTACTAACAAAAAACAAAGGAGTGAAGGATGTTTGGAATGGGTAAAATCATCAGGAAAACGGCGCTGGCTTTGGGTGCCGTGGCGGTTGCGGCGCTTGCGCGCCCGTATATCGTGGGCGTCGATATCTCGTGGGTGCTCGAAGACGAGTCCTTGGGGGCAACATACTACGATGACGGTAAAAAGCAGGATCTTTTCGACATCTTGCAGAACAACGGCATCAACTTTATCCGCGTGCGCACCTTCGTGAATTCGTGTATCGGCTACGCCAAGGAGAACCTCTCCGGCGCGAATTCCAACGTGTGCTGGTGCGACTTGGAACATACCATCGCGCTCGCCAAGCGCATCAAGGCGCACAACATGGGATTCTTCCTGGATTTTCACATGAGCGACACGTGGGCCTCCATCGGCCACCAGAATGTTCCTGCCTCTTGGGCGGGCAAGAGCAATGCCGAGATGGGCAAGCTCGCCTATAATCACGTGAAGACCACCATGGATGCACTCATGAAGGCGGGACTTCGCCCCGACATGGTGCAGGTGGGTAACGAAATCAACTCGAAGGTGGCGGGCGTTTCGATGAGCAAAATGGCGGATTTCGCGAACATCATCAATTCGGGCGTAAAGGCTGTCCGCGAGACGGATCCTTCCATCAAGATTGTGATGCAGCATGGCCAGCCGCGCCCTGAAAAAGGCTTTGCGGATTGGTACAACAAGATTCACGCGAACATCGACTACGATGCCATTTGCGGTTCCACCTACGGTACCACGAACAACGGCCAGGATTGGCGTGACATGTTCGGCCTTGTAACCAAGAACAAGAAGGCCGTGCTGAGCTGCGAATATACGGGCGAACGTACGGCCCTCGTGAACACGGTGTTCTATGAATTTGGCGACCTGGGCTGGGGAACCTTCGTGTGGGAACCGACCCACTACAGCAAAAAGCCGATGTTTGATCGCGACGGCCAGAAATATACGGCGAATGCGCGCCTTAAGGAATTGCGCGATATTGCGAAAAAATACAACGCGACGCTCCCGGACTGGGTGCAGGTCGGCAAGGCCGTAAAGAAGTACAACGTGAAGACGACTGTCGCTTACGGCGGCTCGATTGCGCAGAGCATCGAGGGTAGTGAAATTGCGGAAGGGAGCAAGGTGACCTTTACGGCCGTTCCGCAGGAGGGCTGGGAATTTGTGGCGTGGACCGGCGACAATACGGGTAACGGCAAGGAATACACGGTGGCAAGTCTCGGCAAGGATGTGAACCTGGGCGCGACCTTCAAGTTCGTGGGCAAGGATTCGCTCAAGTACGAAGCGGAAAACGGCGTGTTCAACAAGACTGTTCTCGAGTCGACGCACGGGGGCTTTTCGGGCAAGGGCTATGCGAACCTTGACAACGAGGTGGGTTCCTCGGTGACGCTTTCTGTGGTTACTGCAGGCGAGGGCGATAAGGACGTGAAGATTGTCTTTGCGAACGGCTCTACGGCAAATCGCCCGGTAAGTGTTGCGGTGAATGGCAAGGTGCAGGTGGAATCGGTGGACTTCGAATCGACGGGTGCCTGGGAATCGTGGGATTCTAGCGTGGTGACGCTCAAGTTGCCTGCGGGTGCAAGCACCATCACTATCGCCTCGCTCACGAAGGATGGCGGCCCGAATATCGACCGTATCGAGTTCGTGAATAAGAATGCGGTAATCCCCGTCAATCCCGGCGACTCGGTGGTGGGCGACAGCGGCACGACGGTACTCCAGAGGATTCCCGTGCGTAGCAATACGCTCCGTAACGGTGGCCGGAACTTCCTGGTGAACGGGCGTTCTGCGGGTGCATTGAAGAATCGCGCGTCAAGAATCAGGGTGTATACAAAGTAACAGGATGAGGCGAGGTATGGAAATGAAGCGCGTGTTGTGTGCGGCCGTGATTGCCTTGGCTGCTGCGGAAACTTTCGGGGCGACCTACTATGTGGCCCCCGACGGAAAGAATACGAACAATGGAACGAAGGATAGCCCCTTTGCGACCCTCAACAAGGCGAATTCCGTGGTGAACGCGGGCGATACCGTGTGGATTCGCGGCGGAACCTACCTGCATACGGACACGAACTATGTGAAAAACGACAACATGTTCGCGGGCATTCACCTGACCAAGAGCGGTTCAAGCGACGACAAGCGCATTCATTACCTCGCGTACCCGGGCGAAAAGCCGGTCATCGACTTCAGCAAGATGCCGATTGCCGACGGTTCGAACAACATCAGGTACACCTCGGGTATCCTTATCCAGGCGCAGTACCTGCACTTGAAGGGGCTCGAAGTCAAGAATGTGCCCATGAATGGCGAATCGAATGTGGGCGTGTACGTGTCCCGCAGTAAGCATATCTTCTTGGAACTGATCGATAGCCACCACAATGGCGGTTCGGGATTCTTCGTGAACGAGCGCGGCACGGGAAGTGCGGGCGGCCACCTGTTCTTGAACTGCGACAGTCACGACAATTACGACCCCAACGGGCGCCAGGGCGACGGACAAAATGCCGACGGCTTCGGCGTGCATTACCAGACTAGCGGCGATACGACAAAGTTCATCGGGTGCCGTGCCTGGTGGAACAGCGACGACGGCTGGGATTTTATTAGCCAGGAATTCCCGGTAGTCATCGAAAACAGCTGGGCGATGGGCCACGGCTACAGCAACTACGGCACCGGCAAGCCGAAGGATGGCAATGGCAACGGCTTCAAGGCGGGGAGCAGCAAGACGGGGGTGCGCCACACCATCCGCAACTGCGTGGCCTGGAAAAACAAGGCCTCGGGTTTTTACGCGAACCACAGTAGTGGCGGTAACGACTGGTTCAACAATACGGCCTATATGAACGGTACCGCGTTCAACATGTGGGCGAGCACCTGGGATGCAGACGACAACCGCACTGACGGTGTGGTGCTTAAGGGCGACAAGGCTCACGTGATGAAGAACAACATCGCCTTCCCGAACAAGACGGCCTACATTGGCGGTGAATATGCGGCGGGCGAATACAATACCTGGAACCTGAACATTACCCCGAAGGAATCGGATTTCGTGAGCGTGTCTGACCCGAGCATGACCGTGACGGGCGAGGAACTCGGGCCTCTCGGTGGTGCATTCGGCCCGCGCCAGGCCGACGGCAGCCTTCCGGATATCGACTTCCTGAAACTTGCGAAGAACAGCCAGATGATTGACAAGGGCGTGAATGTGGGGCTCAAGTACGAGGGCAAGGCTCCGGACCTGGGTGCGTACGAATACGGCTATGTGGCGCCTGTTATAGTGCCGGTCGATACGTCGGTTGCGTCGGCCGATTCCAGCACCACGGCGCTTGCAGCAAGTCCGTTCGCGTTCACCGCGGCTGTAGCTTACAATGCTTCAACCCGCACCTTGACCGTCCATCACAACGGTTTGGGCAAGAGCGTGCGCATCTACACCGTGGGCGGAAAAAATACCTATGAACAGAGCCTCGGCGGCACTTCCGCAGAAACCATGGTCTTGCCGGCAAGTATTGCAAATGGCGTGTACTTTGTGCAGGTGGTGATGCCGCGCAGTGTTTCCAATGCCCGTGTGCAAAAAATCAAGGTCACGGAGTAAAAAACTCAAGATATAGGGAGTGAAATATGAAAAACTTTATTGAAGAACTTGCCTTCATGCCTGCAACGATATTTGCCTTGACTTTGCCTTTCAGTTTTGCGTATTCTGCCGATAGCTACAAGTTTGATTTTGGGGATGGACCCGTTGCTGCGGGCTATACCCAAATCAAGTCGAGTACCAAGTTCTCGGAATCGCAGGGCTATGGCTTTGAATCGGGAACGGTCAAGTCGGTGGATCGCCTTTGGGACGATGAACTCACCACGGATTTTTTGACATGCTCAGGAGAAATGGTGTTCTCTGTGGTGTTGCCCCAGGCAAACTACGAAGTGACCGTTACTTTTGGCGATGGTGAAAATGATGCCGAGACCACCATCAAGGCCGAAAACCGCAAATTGTTATTCGACAGGGTGACGACCGCGGGTGCCGTATTCTCTACACAGTCCGTTTCACTCCGCCGCATGGAAACCAAGAGTATTGACGGCAGCGTGACCATGAAGATTAAGGACAGGGAAAATGGCTATAGGACTTGGGACAACAAACTCACGTTTGTCATCAGCGGAAAAGCCCCTGCCGTGGCGGGTATCGAAATCAAGAAAAAACCTGACGTGACGACCCTGTGGCTTTGCGGGAACTCCACCGTGGTGGACCAGCTGACGGCTCCATGGTCGGGCTGGGGGCAGATGATACCTGGATTCTTCAAGTCTTCGGTTGCTGTTGCCAACTACGCAGAATCGGGCCTTACGGCTAGTGGCTTTTTGTCGATGAAACGCTTGGACAAGATCCTTGCCGAAGTCCGCAAAAACGACTACGTGTTTGTGGAGTTTGCCCACAACGACCAAAAGAATGCGAATGACGTTGCCAATTACGAGAATACGCTGAAGTCTTATTGCGACAAGATTAAGGCCAAGGGCGCTATCCCCGTGCTAGTGACATCGACGGCGCGCCAAGGGGAACTGGACCCTGCGACCAGCGTGGGCGGGCTCCCCGAGAAGATGCGCAAGTTCGCCAAGTCCAACGGGATTATCTGTTTGGATTTGAACCAGCGTACGGTGGAACTGCAAAAGGCGTTGGGCAGCGAAAAGTACCAACTCTACATGCACACTGCTAGCGACAAGACCCACTTTTGCGAATACGGCGGTTACGAACTTGCGCGTGCCATGCTCCTGGAAATCGAGGAAAAGATTCCGGCGCTTAAGCCGCACTTCCGTGATGACTACGAACCGCTGAATACCGCGAAGCCCGACCCGACGGACGTGTTGAGCCTCCCCAAGGACCCCATTACTGCTGGCGGCCTGATTAACGTTGACGAGGAGGTCCCCGGTGTGGAAACTCCCGTTGATTCGGTTTACGAGGAAGTGGAGGGATTGAGGAAAAAAGAGGTTCGGAGTTTGTACAAGGAAGGTTTGCGGAAACAGTTCCTAATAAATGGCAGGGCTTATAGGGACCGTGCCAGGAATTGGAATCCGACATATACTCGCTAAAAAGTTCCCTATACCTCAGCGTCCTCGGGTTTTGCCCGGGGACGTTTGGTGCATATATTCAGGTTTTGTCCACATTTGACTTTCGGGCGTTTAACATATATATTTACATCAAGGAGTTGGTTTATGAAATACTGGAGCAAGTATTTAATGATGGCGGTCTTCGCCATGGCGGCCCTTGCCGCAAATTCCATGGCGCAAACGAAGGTCGTCGTGGACCCTTCCAAAAAGTACCAGACCTTTGAGGGCTGGGGCTCTAGCCTGTGCTGGTGGGCTGTGAAGGCGGGCGCCTGGGACGAAGCGAACTACCAAAAGCTGGTGGGCGCGATTGCCGACCCCGATACGGGCTTGGGCTACACGATTTTCCGTTACAACATTGGCGGCGGAGACCAGCCGGGTCACAACCATTTGACCAAGGGCGATGGCGGTGGCAAGGTGCCGGGTTACAAGACTAGTGAATCGGGCAGTTACGACTGGTCGGCGGATCCGGGGCAGCGCAACATTTTGATGGCGCTCAACAAGAGGGTGAAGGACCCGATTTACGAGGCGTTCAGCAATTCGCCGCCGTGGTGGATGACCAAGAGCGGTTGCGTGTCGGGCTCGAACGACGGCAGCGACAACCTCAAGGAAGATTACTTTGACGATTTTGCCGAGTACCTCTCCGAGGTGGCGAAGCACTTCAAGACGGAATGGGGCGTCACCTTCCGCACGGTGGAGCCGTTCAACGAGCCGAGTGCCGGCTGGTGGAAGGCGAACGGCGACCAGGAGGGCTGCGGTTTTAAGAACAACCAGTCCAAGATGATTGTGGAGCTGGGCAAGGCGCTCAAGAGCAAGGGGCTATTCCCGGAGACCATGGTGAGCGCCGCCGACGAGACCTCGATTAAGCAGGCTCATGACCAGCTGGGCAACTACACTGCCGAGGCGCTTTCGTACCTGGGCCAGGTGAACACGCACAGCTATTCGGACGGCAGCTACCGTGCGCAACTGTATAACCGCGCCTTTGCCCTGGGCAAGCGCCTGTGGCAATCGGAGACGGGACCGCTGCACAAGAGCGGTGACGAGAACATCACGCTGTGGATGGCGAACGTGATTATCCAGGACCTGCGCGACATGAAGGCAGAGGCGTGGATAGACTGGCAGCTGGGCGACCCCGCCGAGAACTGGCGCACCTTCGCCATGAACCACAGCAAGCAAACGTTTTCGTATGGCCCGCGCTATTACATGCATGCCGCATTCAGCCGGTTTATCCGTCCGGGCTCCCGCATTATCGCAAGTGACAATGGCAATACATTGGCGGCGCTCAGGCCCGACGGGGCGCTCGTGATTGTGGTGCGCAACAGCGGTTCTAGCGACGTGAATTACAGTTTTGACTTGAGCGGGTTCGAATCGGCAGGCTCGACGGTGAAGGTCCACCAGTTCGCCTTGCCCGGGAGTCTCAAGGCTCTCTCGGATTTGAAGGTCGCGAACAAGGCGATTGCCATGACGGCCCCGTCGAACACGGTGACGACGCTGGTGGTGGCCGACGTGGACCCGGGTGCGGGCGGTCAGTGCACGCCCAGCGACTTGATTCCCTACGTGAAGGTGCATGACGGCGGTTGGAACGAGACGACCTCAGTGGAACCCAACAAGGGCGATTCCCTGGTGATTGGCCCGCATCCCTATGACGGCGGGCGTTGGCTGTGGTCTGGCCCCAACGGCTTTAGCTATGCGGGCCGCGAAGTGCGCTTCAAGAACATGGACGGGACCATGAGCGGCGTTTATACGGGCACCTACACCAATGCGGTGGGCTGTGAAAGCTCTGTGGACATCAAGGTGGTGGTGAACGACCCGGATCACCCCTACGTGGAGCCCGACACCTCGACGACAGGCATTCGCGTTGCCCGTCGTGGCACCGAATTGGAATTGACTGCCCCGCGTCAGCAACTGCATGTGAACGTGTACGACATGCAGGGAGTCTTGGTAAAGCGCCAAGAGGTGGTTGGCTCGGCCACGCTCTCACTCCAGGGATTGCCTCGCGGCGCATACCTTGTACAAGTTCGCAATAATCGCGGTAAAACGCTCTTACAGCGGATGGTACATTGATGGATAGTTTACTGATGGTTGTATAAAAAAGTACAAACAACATAAGGTAGAATTTACTATTATTGCGGTTATGATGAAAAGAATACACATAACCGCATTTTTAATTGTCGTCACGATTCTTGCCGTGGCGTTCTTTGTTCGCGACTGGTATGTATTTTACCAGTGCGGTGCCGTTGAACAGTGCCTGGTGGATTCCAGCCATTTCCAAAATTATGCCAAGTTCGCTGTGACGGCAATTATGACCATTGTCGCCCTCTTTATTGGCAAGGATGCCTTGTGCAAGCGGGATCGCCGCTTTTTGCAGCTCGGCTTTGTGTTCGCCCTGTGCGCGGACTTTTGCCTCAAGATCCTCCACAATGTGGCGAGCCTGTTTGAGCACAGCGGCGACTACACGCTGCTCGGCATTTGTTTTTTTATGGTGGTCCAGGCGCTGTTCATTTACAGGCATACCCGCGAGAGCGATGACGACAAGCACACGCCGGGCATTATTGTGGTGCCGTTCGTTGTGATGTTCATTTGCAACGCGCTCCATTTGTTTGGCGTGTTCGGCGGGCCGACCATCCCCACCGTGGCTACCTACGGCGCCTTCCTCATTTGCAGTTTGATTGTGGCGTGGCAGGCTCCCAAAAAAGGCTACTTCCCGGCAAAGAACGCGCGCAATATCAAGCGCGGCATGATTCTATTCTTTTGCTGCGACGCCTGTGTGGGCATTTCCTTGGCGACCGGCGCCGACCACAGCCTGCAAGAGATCGTGGCGACCGTTGCCAACAACTTTGTGTGGTACTTCTACACGCCGGCGCTAATACTTTTAGCCCTTAGCGGGTATCGCCGCGACAGGTAGTTTTGGCCTGGGGGCAAGTCCTAAAAAAAGGCGCTCGGTCGATTGACCGAGCGCTTTTTTTAAAGGTTAGGCACACAAACACGGTGGAACACTCGAAGCTACTCATCTAAAATGGATAGCAGTGCCTTGGGATTTCGTTTTTCGCGTCGAAGCGCGCCTAAACTTGACCACAAGAGCAACGAGCTGTTTTAATCTTGTTAGATCGGGCGTTAATCCGTGAGGTGCCTTGACTATAATATATCCTCGTTCACTCAATAAAACAAGTATTTTATCGCTAGATTTTGCACTTTGTTTGTCACTTTTGTGTAAAACCTTGATTTACCCCCATTCCTTGGAGTGGTCGATCCCCTCCTCGAGCAGCGACGTGATGTCCTTGATCCCCTGGTCCATTTGCTCCTTGAGCACCTTGGCCTGGTGGAGACGCTTGCGCAGCTCAAAGATTTGCTGGCCCATTTCGAGGGCGAGCAGGGCCATGCGTTTGCTGGCTTCCAGGTTGTACTTTTTGTAACCTTCGTAACGCTCGGCAATGTAGTCGAGGATTTCCTTCAGGTCCGCGTCAGACAAATCTGTACGGATCTGAAGCCGTTCCGAGGCGACGGTCACGCTTAAAGGTCTGTGAGATTCGAGTTCTGGCATTATCGCATTCCTACGCCGAATGGATCATCGTCCATCAGCATCCTTATCCGAAAAAATTTGTAGACGAGCCTCCATTGCTCGTCGAAAATAAATCGTTGTCCTTTTCATTGGCGCCATGAACCTCAATGGGTTCGTCCTCTTCGTCTTCAGAAATCTGGTTGAAGTCGAGGACCGGTTCGTCGGGGTTGATGTCTTCGGAAATTTCTACGGAGGGTTCGGGGGTCTCGGGTTCGGCGGCGCTCTCGGGTTCGGCTACCGGCTCTTTGACGGCTTCCTGGGCAGGGGCTTCTTCGGCCGGCGCAGGTTCTTCGGCGACGGGCAGTTCCTCGGCGGGTTGTTCCGCGGTAGGCGCCTCGGCTGCAGGGGCAGCGGTGCCGTCCAGCGTAAATTCCGTACCCAGTTCCGTCTCGATGGTGGAGAGAAGCTGCTTGAACTTTTCCTGCGCCTCGGTGATCTCTTCGCCCTGCGCTTGGATGGTCTCGTTCAGCTTTTCGATGCAGTTGACTTTTTCGGTCAGTTCGGCGTTGATGCGCTCGATTGCCGCATCCCTGCCGGCGATTTGCCCGTTGAGGCTCTCGATGTTTGCGACCTTGCCGGCGAGCTGGCTGTTGAGGCTGTTGATGATGCCGTCCTTTTCTTCGATCTGCATGTTCATCGACTGGATCTTGGCACCGTTTTCATCAATCTGCATCTTCAAGAAGTCGACCTCTTCCTGCTTTTTGTTCAGGGCGTCGTCCTGGGCGGCGACTTGGTTCGCGCGGGCGTCCAGGGCGGCCTTGCAGTCCATGAGGTTTGCGTTGGCGGTTTCCAGGAGCGTATTCTTGTCCTGGAGTTCGGCCTTGGCCCCGGCAAGGCTTTGCTTGAGGCTGGCCACTTCTTGGCGCAGGCCGCGGACTGTAGCGAGTACCCCGTCGACCTTTTGCGAAAGGAGATTGATGTTATCTAGATTCATTTAGTTACTCCGTAATTTCAGGGGGTATGGTATACCTATAATAAGATATATAAAAAAACGGACGGGGTAGATAGAAAAAAAATGACTATAATTCTACCCATGGTTCCCGTTTCCGAGCACATAGAGCGACGCTTGGCGGAGCTCCCGGCCCTGCCGGGGGTTTACATTATGCGCAATGCCCAGGGGAAGATCATCTACATTGGCAAGGCGAAGGTCCTCAAGAACCGCGTGCGCAGCTACTTTGACGGGAGCGACCACAGCGGACATAGGGCCGCCACGCTCATGCTGCCGTTTATACGGGATATCGAGTGGATTATTACCGAGAGCGAGGCCGAGGCCCTCATTTTGGAGGCCAACCTGGTGCGCAAGCACACGCCCAAGTACAACGTGGAACTCAAGGACGACAAGCATTTCCCGTACTTGGCGTTCTCGGTCCACGAGCCGTTCCCCAGGCTTTTTTTGAGCCGGGCGGTTCGCAAGGACGGCTGCCAGTACTACGGCCCGTACATGGGTTCCCGCATGATAGCCCAGCTCCAGGATATCGCGGCGAGGCTGTTCCAGATTCGGGAATGCTCGCTCAAGCTCCCGCTCGCCAAGCCGGCGCGACCCTGTCTCAACTACCACATAGGCCGCTGCAACGCCCCCTGCGCCGGGCTTGTTACGCCCGAGGAGTACCGTAAGTCGGTAGAGCAAACGCAAATGCTGCTGAACGGCAAGCGCGACGACCTGATTGCCCTTTGGGAGCGCGAGATGCTGGAGGCGAGCGAGCGGCTGGATTTTGAGACCGCCAAAAAGAGGCGCGACGCCATCCAGGCGCTCAAGGTGACGGGGATCCATCAAAAGACCGACGTGACCGACGCGAACCTGTGCATGGACGTTTTGAGCCTGCGCCGCAACGGCAGCATGGCCGCCGCCGTGATATTCGAGTACCGCAACGGCGTACTTTGCGGTCGGCGCCATTACCGCCTCGACTGCAAACTCGAGGAGAACGAGACCGAAATTTTGCAGCAAATGGTGCTGCAGTGGTACATGGACGTGGACTTTGTGCCCGGCGAAATCGCGACCGACGTGCCACTCCCCGACGACGCCGAGAGTTTGATGCAGGCGCTTTCGACCCGGGCGGGCCACAAGGTTACGCTCACCAACCCGCAGCGCGGCGAAAAGCTGGGCTTCCTCAAACTGGCTGGGGCGAACGCCGACATGATTTTGGTCGAGATGCGCGCCGAGATCCAAAAGTACAGCGAAATCGACGGCAGCGTGTTTGAGCTCCAGCGGGTGCTGGGCCTCAAAAAGACGCCCTTCCGCATCGAGTGCGTCGACATTTCGCACTTGAGCGGCACCAACACCGTGGCAAGCCTGGTCGCCTTCAAGAACGGCCGGCCCGACAAGGCGAACTACCGCAAGTTTATCATCAAGACCGTGGAGGGCGTCGACGACTTCGCGAGCATGCGCGAGGTCATGACCCGCCGCATTAGGCGGCTTGAAGAAGAGGGCACGCCCATGCCCGACCTGTGGGTGTGCGACGGCGGCAAGGGCCAGGTGGACGCCACCATGCAGATTCTCAAGGAACTGGGGCACGATCAGGACCTGCCCCTGATAGGCCTTGCCAAACGGCTCGAAGAGATTGTGTTCCCCGACGACCGCAAGAGCATTGTGCTGCACCGCACGAGCCCCGCGCTCAAATTGCTGCAGAACGCCCGCGACGAGGCCCACCGCTTTGCCATCACCTACCAGAGGAGCAAACGCAAAAAGGACCTGGAGGTGGAGTGGCTCAAGATTCCAGGCGTGGGTCACGAGACCCGTATAAAGATTTTGAGCAAATACAAAAGCGCGGAGGCCTTTATGCAGGCTCCGCTCGAAGATATCATTGATTTGCTGGGGAAGATCCGCGGCAGCAGGCTCCGCGAGCAGGTCGCGAAGTACGTTGCCGAGTAGTGGTTATTCTTCGCCTTCCTTCTTTTGAATGCAACGGACGTTGTAGGCGCGCTCGCTGGCGGAACCGCTCTGGAGCTGTAACGTGTGCTTGTCGGTGTAGTCTTCGATGCGCCAGGAGTTGAACTCGCCGTTGCTCTCGACCCAAATGTAGCCCTGCTCTTTTTCAAGGCCGTAGCTGGCGTTGTCGCCTTCGATCTTGAAACGCCCGCCAACGGTCCACCAGGTGGTGTCCTTGGCAGCGGCGGCAGCCTGGACTTCGTCGACGGTCGGGAGTCTCCAGCCGCCGGGGCAGGCGTAGGATGACGCCGCGGCATAGGTATAGAACGTGCCGTACAGGTCGCAAACATCCTTGTCGTCGCCGTTCGTGGTGCAATAGGAACCGGTGGGCGATTCGCGTTTGATGTTCTCGGACATCCAAAGACGGCCGGCCACGGTTTCAACAGTGTACGTCTTGTTGTCGCGGACGTCGGTCATCTTGTTGCCTTCGACCTTGGCTGGGTCTTCTTTTTGGACCTCGATGGTAATGGCGCCTCCGCCCACGTCGGAACTGGACTGGGGGGCTTGTTCCGTGGAGGAGGAACTGCGGGGGTAGTTGGCTTCGCAGCCTTCGGTCCAGCAGAATACTTCGCCACTACTCATGTAGGGCTTGTCGTAAACGTTCGAGCTGGCAGAGATATAGACCGGTTTGTGAATGGTCGTATCGTTATTGATTACGGAATCCCTGAATACGGTGGAGTCGCCCGGATCAACGTATGTTGTTTCTGGAACAGCAGTTGAGGAAACGCTAGTCGGAAATTCATTCACTTCCATGGCTGCTGACGGAGTATCAGAAGAACAGGCCGTAAAGGCAGAAAACACACCCAAAACGCCCATTAATGTAATGATTCGTTTCATGTCCCCAAATATACTTTACATTTTACGGGGTTAACAGAAAAAAGTTTTTTACTATTTTTTTTATCACTATGAGCAATGTTGAAATTTTCGACACCACTTTCGCCATGACCATCCTGGTTATAATGGCTATCTGCATTCCGGCCATCCTCCTCCTTGCCAACTGGTTCCTCCACCCGGGCAAAATTAAGCAGGTTTTGATCAAGGGATCGTCGTATGAGTGTGGCCTAGCTCACGTTTCTGGTACCGCCAACGAGCGTTATCCGGTCAAATATTACATGGTCGCCATGCTTTTTTTGGTGTTCGACCTCGAAGTGGCGTTCCTCTACCCGTGGACAGTCCAGTTCTTGACCGGCGGTTGGGAACTGCTCTTTGTGCTCCTCGGCTTCCTCGTGATTCTCGAAGCGGGCTACACCTACCTGTACAAGAAGGGCGTACTCGACTGGACGAGCATCAAGGACTAAATCAAGAAATTCTATTTCGCTAAAAGCACGGACTTCGACCTTAGGAGTCCGTTTTTTTTTGCCCTAAAGGGACTAAAAGGCTTCCCTCAGGTAAAAGGTGAGCCCAATGTTTTTAAAATCCACAAGCGAGAGGTCGGCGCGGGCGTAGAGCCTTTCGTTCATGTTGAGCGCGAGCTGCCCCCCGAAGCCCACTCCCGTGTGCCACTGCTCGCGCCACAGGTCGCTAAAGTATTCGCCTGTTTTGCCGCCTTCAAAAAAGATGTTCCCTGCGAGGCGCCAAAAGAGCGCTTTGCGGAACTCGGTTTGCAGGAACAGCGCCTGGTTCCCGTTGAAGTAATTTGTTTTTACGCCGCGGAATCGTTTGACGCCATCGGCTCCAGCCAACATGTCGAACGGGGCGTTGCCGTTGACGCGCTTCCACATGCAGCCCACGGCCATCGAGGTGTTCCATATAAATTCACTGAAGCCGCGCAAGTCGAGTTTTGAAACGCTGTAGTCAAAGTCCCCCAGCGTCTTGGGGTAAACGTCCTGTTCCCATTGCACAAAAAAGCCGTGGCGGGCCCAGTTGAGGTTGTCGCGCGTATCGTAGGTGAGGTGGTAACCCACGCCGTTGCGCCAGCCGTCCACGTCGCCGGGGTACACGATTTCGCCCTCGTAGTCCTCGTGCTTGAAGGTGCTGTTGTTGAACTCGAAGTTGACCCCGTACTTGAAAGCCGAGAGCTTTCGGGGCAAGAGGAAGTTGGTTTCGAGTTCGCCCTGCGTGTAGAACGTGGAACGCTCGAATTTGCGATAGTCGTCTATGTCGGGGTCGTTGCCGAACCCGTAAAAGCGCCCCGTCCAATTTTCGTAAAAGAAGTATACTTTGCCCGAGAGCTGGTCGTGGAACAAAAAGAACAACGGTGCAATGGAGGCCGAGTACTGGTCCTCGGTGGTGGCGTAGGCAATAATGTCGAGTTCACTGGTGCGGCCGCCCTTGAAACTGGGCTTAAAAAAGAAGTTGCCCATGAGTCCGTATTCGAACTTGGTCTCTTCGGTGTAGCCAACTACCGGGATTATGGCAAAGCGTTGGAAGTCGTCTTCTTCGGTTTGCGCCGGAGCGGGCGTGAACAAAGACGCCCCCGCGAGGCAAGCTGCAAAGACGATTTGAAAAAGGCGGCTCACAAGGGGTAATGTAGAAAATTCTAAATTGGGGTCATGCCCATTCTCTCTGCGCAAAACATAATGCTCCGTTTTGGCGGGCCGCCCCTTTTAGACAACGTTTCGTTCGACATTGAGCCGGGCGACCGCATTTGCCTTGTGGGCCGCAACGGCGAGGGCAAAAGTACGCTCCTCAAGATTTTGACGGGCGAAATGGAGAGCAATTCGGGCGAGATTGTTAAAAAGGCGGGCCTCCGCGTGAGCCGCATGATCCAGGAAATCCCCGCGCACATCGAGGGGACTGTCCGCGAGATCGTGATGGCTGGACTCTCGGCGGACGGCCAGCACAATACCCATGCCGAGGCGATTCTGGGCAAGACGGGTATTGATGCCGACGCTTTTTACGACGATTTGAGTGGCGGGCAAAAGCGTCGCGTGCTGTTTGCACGGGCCGTCGCCGAGGATCCGGACCTGCTTTTGCTGGACGAACCCACGAACCACCTGGACATCCCGGCGATTCAATGGCTCGAGGGGATTGTGACCCGTTTGAATTGCGCCGTCATGTTCGTGAGTCACGACCGCGCCTTTGTACGACGTACCGCCACCCGCATTTTTGAACTGGACCGCGGACGCGTGCGTTGCTGGGACTTTCCGTATGACAAGTTCGTGCAGTTCCGCGATCAGGCCCTGGCCGAAGAGGAGAAGGCGAACGCGTTGTTCGACAAGCGCTTGGCCGAGGAGGAAGTGTGGATCCGCAAGGGAATCCAGGCGCGGCGCACCCGTAACGAGGGTCGCGTGCGTGCGCTCATCAAAATGCGGCAAGAACGGGCCGAGAGGCGCACGCGCACCGGATCGGTGAACATGCAGATTACCGAAGCCGAGCGATCCGGGCGCCTGGTGGCTCGCCTCACCGACATCTCGTACACTTACGACGGAGCGCCGCTCATTAGCCATTTTACGACCGAGGTCAGCCGCGGCGACCGCATTGGCATTGTGGGCCCTAACGGGAGTGGCAAGACCACGCTCCTCCGCCTCATTTTGGGCGAACTCAAGCCCAACGAGGGCGAAGTGCGCCTGGGGAGCAACCTGCAAATCGCCTACTTTGACCAGATGCGCACCCGGCTGCGCGAAGACAAAAGCCTCGTCGAGAACATTGGCGACGGCCAGGCCTACATTACGCTGAACGGCGTTAAACGCCATGTGTTAAGTTATCTGCAAGACTTCTTGTTTTCGGCCGAGCGTGCCCGCGGGCCCATTAGCGCCTTGAGCGGCGGCGAACGCAACCGTCTTTTGCTCGCTTGCTTGTTTAGCCACCCGAGCAACGTGCTGGTGCTGGACGAACCCACCAACGACCTCGACATGGAAACGCTCGATCTTTTGGCTGAGCTCCTTGCCGACTACAAGGGGACCGTGCTCACTGTAAGCCACGACCGCGCCTTTTTGGACACCGTGGCGACGGGAATTTTTGCCATCGAGGAAAACGGCAACGTGTTCGAGGCGGTGGGCGGTTACAGCGACTACGAGGCGAACAAGAAGATGCGCGACAAGGAGACCGCCCGCGCAGAGCAGGCCCGTGAGGAGCAAACCCGTGCTCAGGTTGCCCGTACCGGGGGGAGTTCCACCGAAACCGCGGCCCCCAAAAAGAAGAAGCGCAGCTACAACGAGGAGCGCGAATACAACGCTCTCCCCGAAAAAATCGACAAGCTGGAGGCCGAGATAGCAGGCTTCCAGGCGGAGCTCGCCAAGCCCGAGGTTTACACCAACGCCACCCGCATTGTGGAACTTCAAAAGGAAATCGCCGACCGCGAGGCCAAGCTCGAGAAGGCATACGAGCGCTTTGAAATTTTGGACGCACTGGGCGGCTAGACCGCGCCTGGCAGACCGTCAACCGTTTTTTTTTGAAAAAGGGCCTGTTTTGGGGGCTTTTTGGGGCCATCCCGCAAAAACCGCCCCCTCCCCCCTCTTGTGTGACGCCCGTCAAATTGTTATTTTAATATTACGTGGTAAGGGGTCCGCCGCACAGGCGGTTTTAATCGGTTTTAAAGAAAGGAGTTCTTTATGACAGTTACAAAAACTCTTTTGACGGTAGCGGCCCTCGGTATTGTGGCCGGCTACACCCACGCCGCCACCGCGGTGGTGTGGAGCGACGAAGACGAAGCCACTTTCGAAACGGCATATTCGTACGTTTATGAGTATGGCACCAAGGCCACCGTCGATACGACGAACGTGAACGAAGTCAAGGTGATTGACTTCTCTGTTCCCACGACAAGCACAAATTCGGGCGCGGGCTACGGCATCGGCTGGAAGCAGACCTGTGACGAAAATGGGGAAAATTGCAAGGATTCCTACATCTCGCTTTCTGCGTACAGTGGCGCTTGCGTTACCTATAAGGCTTTGGCGCCGGTCCGTCTGGATTTTAAGCAATCCTCCATTAGCGACGGCAACTTTTACGGTGTCACCTTGCCGGCTTCGACCGGATTCAAGTCAACTTTTGTGGCTTTCGATGACCTGACCCAGGGCTGGAAGTCCGATGTAACCGTTAAGTGGAATGAGGCTAGGCAGACCGGTGTCCAGTTTAGCTACAAGAGCGAGATGGCCAAGAAGTCCGGCATCGCCGAAAACACTGTTGAAGTTTCAAGCTTCATTTTGGGCGACAAGTGCGTTACTTACCCGCCAGCCCTTGTTGGTGACGCCGAAGGTGAGGCCGTCTTGAACGAAGGCGACACCCTTTCCATCAAGCTCTCCAGTATCTTTAGCGACAAGGATGGCGACGCGCTGGTGTCTGTTTCTTTTGCGGATCCCGTTGCTACGGCTCTTGTTGCAAAGGACCTCGGTTTGAGCGAAACGGTAAAAATTGTGGCTGTCTCCAACACCGATGGCGAGACTGTGGTTACCCTGACTGCCGATGACGGCGAACACGCTGCTGTCACCTACGAACTCGCCCTTACCGTAATTGACAATGAAAATGCTCCGGTGGCTGTCGACGACGCCTACTCCATGTCTGAAGACGATTCTCTCAAGGTGCTCGCCAGCAAGGGCGTGCTTGTCAACGACTATGATGCTGACGAAGATAGCTACACTGCGACTTTGGTTAAGGAGCCGTTGCACGGTACTTTGACATTCAGCGAAAAGGGCTCCTTCACTTACGTCCCCAATCCCGATTTTTATGGTACAGATGTATTTACCTACGAGATTACCGAGGTTGCCCGTACAGATGACTCCTATGAACCCAAGACCAGTGAACCTGCCACGGTGACTATTACGGTGAAGAACGTGGAAGACCCGGCCAAGGTTGTGGTCACTGACTCTACCATCTTTGTCAATGACGAGGCGCAAAAACTCGGCACTGTTATTGAGGTGAAAGAGGACTTTGACGCGTTTGAAGTTTCCATTCCGACGGCGAATATTGTGTTCACTGACCCTGATGCGATAAGCGCCACCGGCATCGAAGTGAAGATCAAGAGCAACAAGGGCGTTGTCACAGTTTCTGAAGTGGGCAAAATTGCCAACGATTACATATTCGATGTGACGTCTGTCGCTAACGCAAACGGAACGGACACCCTCTTCTTGTTTGCCGCCGAGGGCAAAGATACGGTCGGCGTGAACATAATTATCAAGGTCAGTGCGGTGGACGATCCTCCACTTGCCGTTGCAGACTCCTTCAAGGCTCTGCAGGGGGCGGAATTCAAGACGACCGCCAAGAATGGCGTTTTGGCTAACGACAAGAACCCCGACAATGCCAAGGATACTTTGAAGGCTGTGCTGGTTGAAAAGCCCAAGAACGGCAAACTTGAACTTAAGGAAGACGGCAGCTTTACCTACACCTCCGACGCCGACTTTACGGGTGAGGATTCCTTTACCTATAAGGCAGTCAATTCGAAGAAGGTGGAGTCCGAAGAAACGACGGTGACCATTACGGTCGGCGAGAACTTGGTTCCCAAGGTTCTTGTTGCCAAGGTCGATACGTCTACGACGGAAGATGCCACCAAGAGTATCAGCTTCCTCAAGGCCATTTACACAAGCTGGTTCAAGAGCCAGACTGACGGAACGCTGACGTATTCTGCCAAGAGCAATGATGGCAAAATGACTGTGACTGTAACGACGGCTTCTATTACCATTAAGCCGGTCAAGGATTCTTGTGGCAAGGCTGTGGTGACGGTGTATGCGACCGATGGCGACTACACTCCGGCTGAAATGCAGATCGTCGTGGATATTGCTCCGGTGAACGACAAGCCTGTGCTGCTCAAGACGGATACGCTCTATGTGAAGAACATGGAGAAGTGGTCCGTGAGTGTTGATATGAGTGATTATGTGAGCGATATTGATGACGACTCTTTGACCTATACGCCCAATATGACTCCGGCTTTGTCTAAAAAAGTTGAAGCGGCTATCAAGGGCGATTCCCTGACGTTCTCCTTTGTTGAAAAGGCTACGTATGAAGAAGGCGAGACTTTTGCAATTGGTGTTAAGTCGGCCGATGCTGCCGGCACCTATGTGACGGTGAACTTCTTTATTGTGCTGGGCAAGGAAAACGCCAAGGACGGCATTGCCCCGATGATTGCGCAGCCCAAGGCTACCTGGCAGAATGCCGTGATGCAGAGCCGCGGCAGCGTGGCTCTCCTCGACATGCAGGGCCGCGTGATGTGGCAGGCTAAGCTCCCGGTCTCGGAAGCCGACGTGCGTAACGCGAGTGCCCAGGTGCAGGGTCGTAAGATCCTCCGCGTGAACAACCAGACATGGACGGTTAAGTGACGCACGTAGTGTGTCAATAACGAAAGAAAGGCTCCGCAATGCGGAGCCTTTTCAGACCGTTCGCGCTAGAATCTGCAAAACAGGTGCAGGGCTGGCGCTCTCGTACCTATCACACCAGAGCTTCGGTGTCGAGGGCGATGAGGAGTTCCTCGTTGGTCGCGACGACGATGGCTTTGGGCGTGCCGTCCTTCGTGATGAGGTGGTTCGATTCCTTGCCGCTCTTGAGGTTCCTTTCCTCGTCGACCTGGTAACCGAGGAGCTTGAGGTTGTCGAGCGCCTGCTTGCGCACGTAGAAGCTGTTCTCGCCGATGCCGCCGGTAAAGACGATGGCGTCGATGCGCGGAAGGGCCATGGCGATGCCGCCGATTTCGCGGGTGAGGCGGTAGCAGAACACGTCGAGGGCGATTTGCGCCTGCTTGTTGCCTTCGCTCGCCGCCTGCGTCAGGGTGCGCATGTCGTTGGAAAGTCCAGAGAGGCCGAGGAGGCCCGATTCCTTGTTCACGAGCTTGTCGAGGCGGTCGATGTCGTAGCCGTACTTCTTGCTGATGTAAAAGAGGATGGCGGGGTCGAGGCTTCCGGAGCGGGTGCCCATGATGAGACCCTCGAGCGGGGTGAAGCCCATGGTGGTGTCGACGCATTTGCCGTTCAAAATGGCGGAACAGCTGCTGCCGTTGCCCAGGTGGGCCGTGATGAGGCAGGTCTCTTCGGGCTTGGTGCCAAGCACCTTGCAGGCTTCAGCAGTCACAAAACGATGGCTGGTGCCGTGGGCACCGTAACGGCGGATCTTATCTTCTTCGTAAAACTTGTAGGGGATGCCGTAGAGGAAGGCCTTTTGCGGCATGGTCTGGTGGAAGGCGGTGTCGAACACGGCCACCTGCGGGAGGCCCGGGAAGAACTTCATGGCGCATTCCATGCCGGTTGCGTGGGCGGGCTCGTGGAGAGGGGCAAAGAGCGTGATGCTGCGGATGTAGTCGATGACTTCTTGCGTCACCTTTTCGCTCTTGATGTACTTGCCGCCGTGCACTACGCGGTGGCCAATGGCTTCGATGGTGTCGGTGAGTTTTTGCGTGTCGAGGAACTTTTTGACCTGGTCCACGGCTTCGGCGTGCGTGGGGCAGTCGAAGTTGAAGTCGATCTTGCCTTCGGGGCCCTTCGCCTTGGTGTGGCCGTCAACGCCGATGTTCTCGACGAGGCCGCTTGCAATGGATTCCTTGGTCTTGGTGTCGATGACGGCAAACTTCACGGAGGAGCTGCCGCAGTTTAAAACGAGTACGCGCATGTTGAGCCTCTATATTTTATTGTTTGTTTCCAGCGTGGAAAAATAGGAAATTCAAATAAAACTAGATTTGGGGTTGATGTTAAAACGCATAGCAGAATTTGACAATCGGGTGTCTGTCTACTGGACAAATCGCCGTTTTTCCAAGGGAACCGAGAAACTCCTCAAATTTTACGTGCGCCTTGGCGACGGCTACATCTGGGCGGCGTTCGCGCTGTTCGTCTTCTTGAAGGTCGGCTGGGAAAACTTCCTGCCGATCCTTTGGCAGGCGCTGATGGCGCTCGCGGTTAGCCTTGTGCTTTACGAGGTGGTCAAGCTCAATACCAAACGCCCGCGCCCGTTTGCCGCGAATCCGCAAATCAAGGCGGAAGTTCCGCCGCTCGACAAGTACAGCTTCCCCTCGGGCCACACGATGAACAACCTGGCGGTTGCGAGTGCCGTTTTCTTTTGTGTTCCCCAATATGGCTGGATCATGATTCTTTTGCCGCTCACATGGGGGCTTTTGCGCGTGTACTTTGGCGTGCATTGGCTCACGGACATCTTGTGCGGCTTTGTCCTGGGCATTTTGAGTTTTGTCATTGGGCACTTGATTTGGATATCGATTTTTTAGGGAATTGTGTCATTCTTGGACTTTGTTTTGGGAAAAGATTTTTTTGAGTCGCTGGCGAGTGACGAGCGCGTGTTCCTCC
>OCTX012245071.1_pt1 | contig 44656 bp, 38 predicted proteins | sample 1539691 | NCBI WGS metagenome assembly OCTX01 (sample SAMN02144231, study PRJEB22623) | gut metagenome | biome: sheep rumen | host: Ovis aries | place: New Zealand
TGTCGAAGGCCCGTTTCCAGTGTTCGTTTTCGATCACCAGCAGTTCACCGTTACTCCTTATATTATTATAGTCGATGTCGAGTTGCTTGGCCTGTGAGGAGAAAATCATCCTCAACAGCTGGAATCCCCTTCCATAAAGTCTGACAGAGATTTTCTCAGGGATATCCGAAGTGATGACGACAGACTCGGGCTTATTGACAATGTTGAGTTCATAGTCCACAGGCATGGACATGGAATCCTTGAAAGTCTGGATAAGCCACAAGACCACTGAGATGAACAAAAAAACCAAAAAGATGAGTAATTCGCGGTTCAGTCTTGAAAACCACGAATTACCGCTCTTGATATTTTTTTCGTTCTCAGGCATACGACAACTATAAGAAAAGATGATTAGAAATGCAGGAAAACTTACGTGGTCGTGGATAGGACAGTGAAAGCCGACACAACTCCTTTCCGCTCCTCACGGAAGTACGTGGTTATCTCTGCATGGACTGGTCCAGGTCGGTGAAGACGTAGTTTCTGTCGACATCGATACATACCCCTTTAGACACTTCGATTGTCATATAAGACTTATCAGGGTTTGTATCCTTGATCTTACCTCTAATTCCACTGGCAAGAATCACCTCGTCGCCAACACCCAGCCGGCTGCGCATTTCCTGAATCTGCTTCTGTCTTTTCTTCTGCGGCCTAATCATGAAGAAATACATGATGACAAACATGGCCACGAGCATGATAATCATAGGCATCATGCTGCCTTGAGGCTGTTCAGGCTGTTGAGATTCAGCACCAGGTGTTTGTGCTGTTGTAGTTGTAGCAGCTTGCTGAGCCGCAGGCGCAGCCTGTGCATTCTGAGCAGCAGGAGCCTGAGCTTGAGGCTGTGCCGCCTGTAAGAAATTGAAAGTCATAAAATATTGATTTTAAAATTAATTTTTCATTATTACTTTTTCCCTTTTCAGCCTTTTGACGACAGCATCAAGAATTCCATTGACATAGGACGGGCTTTTCGGTGTGCTATAGAACTTTGCAACCTCAACGAACTCATTGATAGAGACAGCCGTAGGGATAAGCGGGAAAGCAAGAATTTCCGCAATAGCGATCTGCATGATGATGACATCCATGAACGCCAATCGGTCGAACTCCCAGTTCTTCGTGCTTTGTGCAATCAGACGCCTATGCTCCTCATCGTTGAGAATTGTGGTTCTGAAGAGCTTGATGGCATATTCGCGGTCTTCCTCATCTTTGTACTCGGGAAGAAGCGGCTGTCGCTGTTTATTCTCCTCCTCAAAGCGCTTGATAGTCTTCACGACGAAAGTGTCCACAATCTCCTTATCGTCATTCCAATACAGACTCTTGTCCTCGAGCACGTCGGCAATCCGCTCGTCCTTCATGATGATAGACTTATAGATTTTTCTCCAAAGCTCCTTGTCGGCCTTATAGTCGTCGACATCACTATTCATATAGTCGATGTAAGCCTCGGAAGCATAAATGTCGTTGAGAAGCTTCTTGAGATAGTCCGTGTCATTCATCCACGTGCGCTTCTGGTTGTCAGCATACTCGGTAAGCTGTTCGTTGTCGGCCAGTTGCTTGACGAACCGGTTGTCGATAAACTTATGACTGATGATGTCATCCTTATGAGCGATTCGGTTCAGTTCTTCCTGGTTTTCAATTATTTCGGCAGCATACTTAGTTGTGTCGACCATCAGCAACAAGAGGAAGTTGTAGAGGTCATACGCCTTTGAGAGACTGAACAAAAGTTCCTTCTCTGCAGTCTTGATGTCTTTTCCACCATTCTGATAGAAAGAATAGATTAGCTGCACAATCTTCAGACGAATGAGTGTTCTGTTAATCATAATTCAAAAAACTCTTTTTTTGTAATTCATTTGCAAAGTTAATGATTTTATTTCATACGACAATATTTTTTTTAATGAAAAAAGAGATGAGACAAACTCACTCCCTAAAAATCGTCATAATTACGGAAAGTATGACAAAGCTGTCAATCAAAGAAAACAATCAGTGAAAATTGGCATACACATCAGAAATCATGCGATCTGAAGCATGACGACAGTCGGTAAAACCAGCAAAAACACTCGCAGAAAGACAAATTATCAAATAAAAGTTGCGTAAACAGAAAAAAAATCGTAACTTTGCACGGATTTTTTAAAGTCGGCATCAAGCCAGAAGGTGTGATGGCGAATTAAGCAATTAAAAACTTAATTTATAGTAACACAAATGAAAGAAATTACGTTGAACGCCAAGGTTCGTACAGAATCAGGCAAAAAACAATGTCGCGACCTTCGTCGCCAGGGATTAGTTCCAAGCGTGGTATACGGAGTAGAGAAGGACGAGAATGGTCTTCCTCTGTCTAAATCCATCACAGTGACAGAGAAAGAGTTGGCAAAACTGCTTTACACTCCTAATGTTTACATCGTAAATCTGAACATCGAGGGTGAGCTCGTGAAGGTTATCCTGAAGGAGCTGCAGTGTGACCCTGTGTCAGACCGTCCGATCCACATAGACTTCTATCAGATTACCGATGCTCCGATCGTGATCGAGATACCGGTGAAGCTGAAAGGCCTGGCAGAAGGTGTGAAGGCCGGTGGTAAGCTCGTGCAGAATATGCGCAAGCTGAAAGTGAAGGCACCATACACCTCACTTCCCGACACGCTCGACATCGACGTTAGCAGCCTGACCCTTGGCAAGTCATTGAAGGTTGGTACATTAAGCTTCGACGGCCTGGAGATAATCACTTCGAAAGAAGTCGTTGTATGTGCAGTCCGCATGACCCGTGCCGCACGTTCTGCCGCAGAACAGAGCCAGGAGTCGTCAGAAGAATAAAAGACACTTCTCAAACATTTATCCGAATCATGGCCCCGCCGCGGAACATGATTCGGATTTTTTTATAAATCAGAAACATAATGGGACTGAGAGATTTTTTCAGGAAATTGCTGTGCAAAGGCAATGAAAGAAGAGAAACAGAAAACCACGTAGACCCAGCAATGAAATATTTAGTAGTAGGACTTGGAAATATCGGTGCCGAATATGCAGGCACCCGTCATAACATCGGCTTCATGGTGGCAGACCATATAGCAGAAAAGAACTCATGCACATTTGAGGACAGCCGGTACGGCTATATAGGCAAATGCCGCATAAAGAATGCCGAGATCGTTTTGCTGAAACCGTCGACTTACATGAACCTAAGCGGTAACGCAGTACGCTATTGGCTCCAGAAAGAGAACATCCCTGTGGAGAGACTGATTGTGATATGTGATGACATCTCCCTCCCCCTTGGGAAGCTCCGCATCCGCCCACAAGGCAGCGACGGTGGACATAACGGCTTGAAACACATCGCCTCCGTTTTAGGCAGTCAGCAATACGTCCGCTTGAAATTCGGCGTCGGAAACAACTTTGCCAAAGGTGGTCAGATAGATTATGTGCTCGGCAAATTCAGCCAAGAAGAGATGGAGGCAATCACCCCCCGTATAGACCTAGCAAGCGACGCGGTAAAGACATTCTGCCTATGTGGTGTGACGATGGCAATGAACCAATACAATAAACTGTAGATGTTAGTTGAAAGTTGAATGTTGAAAGTTGAATGATGAAAGTTTAAAGTTTAATACAGGGTTATTCCTCATCGTTCCAGAAGTCGGAGAAGAAACCATCATCGTCGTCTTCATCATCGAAGTCCTCATCGAAATCAGCAAAGAACTCAGGAACAGACAGTTCGTCGATTTCCCGCCGTTCCTTCTTGGTCGGTCGTCCGGTTCCCCTTGCCCTTTGTAGAAATCCTCCGATGCGATTCATCTCAAGAATATCGAGCTGACTTTGTGGAGTGACATTCTCCATCACCTCAGGTACCATCTTGGCCCCGACCCGATTCTGAATGGCCTTGAGAATCTTGAAAGCATACGTGACAGGAGGTTTTCTAACTTGAATCACGTCTCCTTCTTTCACCATTCTTGAAGGTTTGAGCTTGACTCCGTCAATCATCACTCTTCCGTTCTTACATGCGTCCGCAGCCATGGTGCGAGTCTTAAAAATTCTTGCCGCCCACAGCCACTTATCAATTCTTGCCTCCATAAAATTAAGGGTTGTTCTAAAAATTCTGATTTTAAAAACTTTATTTGGTGGTGGTTCTTTTTTCGGGCGCTTGTTGTTCGACAATTTGTGCTATGTTGACGATTGTTTCCACCGCTTTTTCCATGCTTTGAACAGGACAGAATTCGTATGGCCCGTGGAAATTGAGTCCTCCGGCAAACAAGTTAGGGCAAGGTAGTCCCATAAATGACAACTGAGCCCCGTCGGTCCCACCTCTTATGGCACGTATGACCGGCATGACTCCCGCTTTCTTCACAGCCTCGACGGCAATATCGACAATACGCTTATCGACCATCTCTTTCATATTGTAGTACTGGTCTTTAACCTCAGCCGTGGCGACATTACCGAATTTTTCGTTGAGTTCATTCACCTTCTGCTGAATAAACATTTTTCTCCTTTCGAAGAGTTCGCGGTCGTGATCCCTGATGATATATGACAATTCAGCCTGCTCACATCCACCATTGACAGCAGTAAGATGATAAAATCCTTGATAAGCCTCCGTATGCTCCGGCGATTCCTGCTCCGGCATCATAGTAATAAAATGGGCCGCCAACTTGGCCGCATTCAACATCTTATCCTTGGCATATCCAGGATGTACGCTCACCCCCTTAATCTTGATTTTCGCAGAAGCGGCATTGAAGTTCTCGTACTCAATCTCCCCTACCTCACTACCATCCATCGTATATGCAAACTCACATCCGAATTTTTCGACGTTAAAATTATGAGCTCCGAGTCCGATTTCCTCGTCAGGATTGAAAGCCACTCTGATTTTTCCATGTTTGAGCTCCTTATTATTCAGAAGCAGCTGACAAGCCGTCATGATTTCTGCTATTCCGGCCTTATCGTCAGCTCCGAGGAGAGTTGTTCCATCTGTGACTATAATGTCCTCTCCGACATGGTTGTAGAGTTCAGGGAACTTCAATGGAGAGAGCACCATATTGTCGTTGAGGCGAATGTCTTTTCCGTCATAGTTCTCCACGATGCGAGGATTGACCCCTGCACCCGAACAATCAGGGCTGGTGTCGTAATGCGAGATAAAGCCAATGACAGGCACATCTTTATCTGTGTTAGCAGGAAGTGTGGCATACACGTATCCACATTCATCCATTTCCACATCCTGCATACCCATATCCACCAACTCATCTCGGAGAAACTCAGCAATGAGCCATTGTTTTTCAGTGCTGGGCGTGGTGTTAGCGTTCTCAGAAGACTGCGTGTCGAAAGACACATAGTTGAAAAACCGTTTAAGAAGTGAAGTTTTCATATTATCAAATGAAGTTAGTCAAATTAAGAGCTTATTTAAAAACAAGTTTCGCTGTTTGATTATGCTGAAATGAAGACGAAAAGAAAAAAAGTCGTCAGTTGGCAGACCGTCACGCAAATGGAACAGCGATGTGACCCAAGAGATTTTAGTCAGAAAACAATCAGCGGCTTACGAGATTCAATACATGGAGTCAACCTCATTGAGGATGGCAGACAAGATGACTTCATTTTCATCTCCATAAGGATAGAGCTGCACGTATGACATCTCGTTGATCTCGACATCAGGCCGAATCCCACTTGCATAGCTATAATCTCCGTTTTCATCGGCAACGAAAGCTACAGCAGGATTAATCGTGACGTAATACTCCGAATGGATCTCCTCCGTGATGACAATCTGTCCATTGGTGGTCTGTCCCACCAAATACACATTTGTCTCGCCAAGTACATTACGCAAAGACCTGATAAGCCATTCTGCAGCCCCAGAAGTATAGGAGCTGGTGATGACAAAGAGGAGTTCCGGGTCAAGAGCATCAGCCATCGCCGTGTTGTCAAAATAGAAAGTCTGGTCGTCATCAGCCTTGTCTGTCCTGTGGTAGGTCTGTGCAAAAATCCTGTCGGCAGCACGTTCACCAGCAATATAGCTTCCCAGAAGAGCCGCCATAGACAAGTCTCCGAAATTACACAGTCTGAGGTCGAGCACCATCACCTTGGGGTTCAATTCCTTAATAGACTTCATCGTCGATTTCATCTCTTCGACGTAGCTCTGGGATTCGGGCTCCGCTTCTATCGGTCCGGTAGTCAGCCGGTTGCACATCAAATAAGCGACATTCACATTGTCAAGCTGAAACGATGAGACAACTGGGAAAGGCAGGTCCTCCACATATTCAGACCGGTCCATATAAACTGTGTCCTCTTGAGTCCAGTAAAATTCGGTTTGATCGTCATTCACGCCCAACTTACTGACCACCAAAGTCCTTTTTCTGCCACTAATAAGATAAGAGAGATAAGCGGAAGTCATCCGGTTTCCATCGACCATGCCAATGAAATCGCCTCGCTCCAGCCCAGCCCTGTCGGCAGGAGAATCTTTAATGACCGTCTTTACCCTTGCATACTGTCGGCTTGTGGCACCTGTGGGGTCGGTCATGAGCAGGAAATCCATTCCATAAGAGTCGATGTGATTGAAATAGCCACGTTCGTGATGATCCTCATTGAGCGTGTCGACTTCACACCAAGACCAAGAGTCGGTAATTGGTGCGAATTTAATGAGATTTGAGAAAAAAGTCTGTGGCTGATAGAAAAAAGTCTTCCAAGCCAATTCGTCTTCCTTGATACTGTCGCCCCAGAGATAGGAATCTTTCATGGCAGACGTCATCCAGTGGTCGCAAGCCGTAAGCTGCTCGTATTCAGGAGTTCGGTCCTCACCGCAGGCAGAAAAGGCAACAAGCATCGGAAAGAGAAGAAATATAGAAAGAAAATGCTTCATACTATCAATAAAGAAATCGAAAAAATAACAAGCCGCGTCGTCTTTTTAATGCAGACAAGGATGCCAGAAAACGAGCAGTTGAGACATTAAAAGGCATATTGGCAAGCCATTGGAGCAGGAAAGCAATTCAAGCAATTATTTAAGCCTCCCAAAAGCCCTCATATAAAGTTGTCGACAAAGTTACAATAATTAATTCAGAATTGAAAATAAAAAAGGGTAAAATTGATTTTGACTTTTTTTATAATAATGAAAAGCAAAAGATTGGTTATTTTTTTGTAACTTTGCAAAAGATATGCGTCAAAAAAGGCGCAAGCGATAGACATTTAGAAAAAAATCAGGTACAGAATACTAATATTGAGAATATTACATGAAATTTAATGATTCAAGTCCATTAGAAGAGTTTTTCGGCAGAATTGAAGGAAGCAGTATTTCCGTAATCGCAAATTTCGACAAATCGGAATTGGAATCCGAAGACATATCCAACCTGGAGAAAGAAATTCCGATTCTTCCCCTGCGCAACATGTTGTTATTCCCCGGTACCCTTCTTCCTGTAAGCATAGGAAGAGAATCTGCCCTGACGCTGTTGAACGACGCGAACAAAGACAAGTCGTTGATAGGCGTTTTCGGACAGGTGGACGAACATATAGAAGCCCCCAGTGAGAAAGATTTATACAAGACAGGCGTATTAGGCCGCGTAGTCAAGATACTTCGTCTTCCTGACGGCAGCCACACGGCATTTTTGCAAGGCATCGTACGCATTCATCTACTTGAAGCCCACGACGGAGACAAGTATTTATACGGCCATGTGGAGGTTTACCCAGAGGTGATACCGGAAGACAACGACCATAATTTCATAGCCACCATAGAGGCATGCAAAGACATTGCCGACAAGTTCCTTCAGAAAGGCGACGGTATGCGTCTGGACTCCTCCTTCACCCTTGACGACTCGAGAAGCCGAGTATTCTTCGTGAACTTCATGTGTGGAAGCCTTCCCCTTCCGAACAATGAGCACCTTATGCTTCTGGAGCAGACCAACATCAGCGACCGCGCCACAAAGCTGCTGAGCATCCTGAACCGAGAATACCAGTTTGCCACATTAAAGGCGAACATCCAGATGCAGACACACGAGGACCTGAGCCGCCAGCAACGCGAATATTTCCTGAAGAAAGAAATCGAGAATATCAAAGACGAACTTGGCGACAACGACATCAGCGACTATGAGGAGCTCTCAGCCCGCGCCTCAAAGAAAAAGTGGAGTGAAGACGTACAACGCGTGTTTGACAAAGAGCTGACAAAACTGGAACGTCAGTCCCCCTCCAGCCCGGACTACAACGTATGCTACGAATACCTTGACACGCTCCTGAGCCTTCCATGGGGAGAGTTCACGAAAGACAGCCTGAAACTCAGTACTGCCACAAAAATCCTCAACCACGACCACTATGGTATGGAGAAAGTGAAGGAGCGCATTCTGGAGTATCTTGCGGTATTGAGTCTACGTGGCGACTTGAAGAGTCCGATACTCTGCCTGTATGGCCCTCCCGGCGTGGGCAAGACCTCCTTGGGAAAGAGCATTGCAAAATCGATGAAAAGGAAGTATGTGCGCGTATCGTTGGGCGGCCTTCACGACGAGTCGGAAATCCGTGGTCACCGCCGCACATATATTGGTGCCATGCCTGGCCGTATCATCAAAGGCCTTCAACAGGCAGGCAGCTCCAATCCCGTCTTCATTTTGGACGAGATTGACAAAGTGGGGCAGATGAACGTTCACGGCGACCCCTCTTCGGCATTGCTGGAGGTGCTGGATCCAGAACAAAACACAAGTTTCCACGACAACTACATTGATATTGACTACGACATCTCCCATGTCATGTTTATAGCCACGGCCAACAATATCAGCACTATTCCTGCTCCACTGCTCGACCGAATGGAGCTGATAGAAGTAAGCGGCTACCTGACAGAGGAAAAGATAGAGATAGCCAAACGCCACCTCATTCCCAAACAGATAGAGAACGTAGGCTTACAAGACTACAAAATCAGTTTCACGAAGGCTGCCATCGAAAAAATCATAGAAAGCTACACCCGGGAGTCCGGCGTGCGCGAACTGGAGAAAAAGATCAACAAGATACTCCGCAAGATAGCATATAATGCCGTATTAAACGGAACTGAGGCAAAGGAGTACAAGATTACTCCAGAAGAGGTAGTCAAATATCTTGGCGTCGAGCCATACAGCCGCGACCAGTATCAAGACAACGAATATGCGGGCGTTGTGACCGGTCTTGCCTGGACAGCAGTCGGTGGAGAGATATTGTTCGTGGAGACCTCGCTCAGCCCGGGCAAAGGAGGCAAGCTGACCCTGACCGGCAACTTGGGAGACGTGATGAAAGAGTCGGCAGTCCTTGCACTGGAATACCTGAAAGGACACGTTGACAAATTAGGTGTTTCCCCGGCCATCTTCGACAACTACAACATCCATATCCACGTGCCAGAAGGTGCTGTCCCGAAGGATGGTCCGTCGGCCGGAGTAACCATAGCCACTTCCATTGCCTCTGCACTGACTCAGCGGAAAGTGCGCAAGAATCTGGCGATGACCGGAGAAATCACATTGCGCGGCAAAGTGCTACCAGTCGGTGGCATCAAAGAGAAAATATTGGCAGCCAAACGTGCCGGTATCAAGGAAATCATCCTATGCCGAGAAAACGAGAAAAATATCAAAGAGATTCCGGCCGAGTATGTTAATGGCCTGAGTTTCCATTATGTTGAAACGATAGAAGACGTGCTTTCGTATGCCTTGCTTGACACAAAAGTGAAAAATGCAATAACATACCGAATCCCCGAACATACAGAAAAACCGGCTCAATGACATTCCAGATATTATCCGAAGACCAGAAAAGCAATGCGCGCCGCGGATTGATCAGCACAAGCCACGGCGACATTGAGACCCCAATCTTCATGCCCGTAGGCACACTGGGCAGTGTGAAAGCAGTCCATCTCCATGAGCTGCTTAATGACATCAAAGCCCAGATTATCCTTGGCAACACATACCACCTTTATCTCCGGCCAGGCACAGATGTGCTGGAGGCCGCCGGTGGCCTTCACCGCTTTAACGGCTTCAACAGGCCCATGCTGACCGACAGCGGAGGCTTTCAGGTGTTTTCGCTCGCCGGCATCCGCAAGCTCAGCAAAGAAGGAGCGGAATTCCGTTCACACATAGACGGCTCGAAACACTTCTTCACCCCAGAGCGAGTGATAGACATCGAGCGTTCGATAGGCGCTGACATCATGATGGCCTTTGATGAATGTCCTCCGGGCACATCGGACTATGACTATTCGAAACGTTCGTTGGACCTGACGGAGTCATGGCTTGACCGCTGCATCAATCAATACAAATCCACGGAACCGAAATACGGCTATGACCAGAGCCTGTTTCCGATTGTGCAGGGCTGCACCTACAAAGACCTCCGCGTACGAGCCGCTGAGAACGTGGCCAGCAAAGAAATGGACGGCAACGCCATCGGCGGCCTGGCGGTAGGAGAGCCAACAGACGTGATGTACGAGATGATAGAAGTGGTGAACGCCATACTCCCCAAAAGCAAGCCCCGCTACCTGATGGGCGTAGGCACACCCATCAATCTCCTTGAAGGCATAGAGCGCGGAGTAGACATGTTTGACTGCGTGATGCCGACGCGCAATGGCCGGAATGCCATGCTTTTCACACGTAACGGCACGATGAACATGCGCAACAAAAAGTGGGAAATGGACTTCACTCCCCTGGATCCAGACGGCACGTCGTATGTGGACAGTACATACACAAAGGCATATCTCCACCATCTTTTCAAAGCTCAAGAATTGCTGGCACTTCAGATTGCTTCCATCCACAATCTTGCCTTCTATGTAGACTTGATGCGTGAAGCACGTGAGCACATCAGTGGAGGCGACTTCAGCTTGTGGAAATCAAAAATGGTTGCAGAATTAGGTCGGAGAATATAACTCAGACAGAACAATTCAAAAGTACACCATTTACTGAAGAGAAAGCAAGAAGCAAAGCAATAATAACCAGAAACGTAAATATACTCAGAATCCTTGTCAGACCAGGAACTCATACAAGACGCATCAGCAACAAATGATGTGACAACAGCGGGAGCCACTACTCCCACTGTTGCAAAAAAACGCAGAAAATCGTTAAAGACGCGATGGCGCGCCTTTAAGGACTATCTGTTCGCGCACATCATCCCCCTGAATCTCATCGACAGGTACTTGATGTGGAAGTTTTTGAGCACATATCTTTTTGTCATCCTTATCATTATCTCCATTGCCGTTGTGTTTGACATCAATGAGAACATCGACAAGTTCGTGTCACGCAACGCAACCATGCGGCAGATATTTCTGGATTATTATGTGAATTTCGTACCCTACTACAGCAACCTTTTCAGCCAGTTGTTTGTATTCATATCCGTGATATACTTCACGACCAAACTTGCTGAGAATTCTGAAATCATCGCCATGATGTCGACAGGCATGACTTTCAGCAGACTTCTACGCCCTTATATTCTCTCCTCAGTAATAATCGCATTAATATCTTATTATCTTGGATGTTATGTAATCCCGGAGGGAAACATAAAACGAGTGAAATTCGAAAACACATTTAAAAAAAGAAGGACTCCGGCCTACACCACGAATGTGCAATTAGAAGTAGACAAGGGCGTCATAGCCTATATTGGACGCTACGAAGACAACACAAAAACCGGATATGAGTTCTTCCTTGACAAATTTAAGAACAAAAAGCTGGTAAGCCACCTTCAGTCGAGCACAATCCGTTATGACACGATATCGGAAGAGCCGTACCATTGGGTTTTGTCGAACTACCAGACACGCGAGCTCCAAGGCATGCGTGAAATCCTCAGTTCCGGCAGTCGTCTTGACACAGTCATCAAAATGGAGCCACAGGACTTCCTGATAACCAAGGGCCAGCAAGAGACCTTGACAACTCCCAAACTGAAAAGATACATAGAAAGACAGAAAGAACGAGGCTTTGCAAACATAAAAGAGTTTGAATTTGAATATTGGAAACGCGGCTCCTCAGCCTTCGCCATCATAATACTGACCATCATGGGTGCGTCATTGTCGGCCCGAAAACGCAAAAACGGCATGGGTATCGCATTAGGCATAGGTATATTGCTGAGTCTGCTTTATATATTGTTCCAAACATTCTCAAAGACATTTGCCGTAAACCTGAACATGCACCCTGCCCTGGCGGCTTGGCTACCGAACATTGTGTTCGCGTTCATCGCATTTATTCTTTACAAGAAAGCTCCAAGGTAAATCACAAAACAATGCTTAGAACTGAGGAACAGACAGTTGCTCAGTTTCTAATGTAGACGAAAGACAGGACGATAGTCGGGCATACAGACATGTCGTCAACAGGACAAAACAGTTAAACAAGATAATTTTTAAAACATACTTCATTAATCAAAAAGGCTAATTTAAACAAATAATAATGTGTTTTGACGATTTCCCATTAGACGACGCAGTTTTGGACGCCATAGACTCCATGAACTTCGAGGAGTGCACACCTATTCAAGCAGAAAGCATAGGTCCACTACTCGAAGGCCGTGACCTCATAGGAATTGCCCAGACGGGAACTGGCAAGACTGCCGCCTATCTCATCCCCATCCTGAACCACTTAAATTCCGGCAAATATCCCTCAGACTCCATAAACTGCCTAATTATGTCACCTACGCGTGAACTGGCACAGCAAATCGACCAGCAAGTGGAAGGATTCTCCTATTTCATGCCCGTGTCGAGCTATGCAGTGTACGGCGGCAATGACGGCATCCGCTTCGAGCAAGAGCGCAAAGGCCTGACCATGGGGGCAGACATTATCGTGGCCACTCCCGGCCGCCTCATCAGCCATCTTAGCACAGGACATATCGATTTAAGCAAGGTAAGTTTCTTCGTGCTTGACGAGGCCGACCGAATGCTTGACATGGGATTCAATGATGACATCATGAAGATTGTGAGTTATTTGCCCAAGGACCGACAAACCATCATGTTCAGCGCCACGATGCCTTCCAACATCCAGACATTGGCTCACAGCATCCTCAACAATCCCGTAGAAGTAAAAATAGCGATATCCAAGCCTTCAGACAACATACTTCAGCATATTTACGTTTGTCATGAAGGAATGAAGGACAAACTCGTGAAACATATCCTTCAGGGCGACGACTACGACAGGGTAATCATGTTCGCTTCCAAAAAAACGAAGGTGAAAGAATTATCACGCACACTGAAACTGGGCAACAAGACAATAGGAGCCATGCACTCAGACCTGACCCAGGCCGAACGCGACAAGATCATGTATGAGTTCCGTAATCACCGAATCAATGTATTAATTGCCACAGACATCGTAAGCAGAGGCATAGACATCGACGACATACAGCTTGTGATCAATTATGACTCCCCGCGAGATCCTGAGGACTATGTCCACCGTATCGGCCGAACAGCCCGCGCCAACCGCACAGGCTGTGCAATCACATTGATAACGCCGTCGGACAGTCAGAGTCTTCAAAAAATCGAAAAGCTCACAGGCAAACCGATCAATGAGCTGCCCCTACCCGCAGGATGTGGTGAGCGCCCAGAGCTAACCCAAAAAGAAAAAAAATCCCGAAAGTCACATGCAACTAGTCATAGACATAGGCAACAGCAGCCTAAAAGCCGGAATTTTTCCGGAAAATCCCGTCGCAGCACCCCCAGAGACGGAAAAAAGAGCAATACATCGTCAGAAAAGTGAGTCCCCCCTCACAACATTAAGGATAAAAACTGATGAGAGCTCTGTCTTCCGTTCATTCCTAAGTCCCTACCCTATTTCCAGATGTCTCATATCCTCCACATCTGTAATTCCCGGATGGCTCACGGAAGAACTGGAGAGCTGCAACATAGACACACATATTATGGACGGCAGCACGCCGCTTCCGATAGAGAACTTGTATTCAACGCCGTCGACCTTAGGCACAGACCGAATCAGCAGCGTCATTGGCGCCTACTACGAGACTGGATGCAAACATGCCGTTCTCTGCATAGACAGTGGTACAGCCTTGACTTATGATATAGTGAACGAAAACGGCCAATATCTCGGTGGCAACATCTCACCAGGCCTTGACATGCGATTCAGAAGCCTTCACGAATTCACGTCCCGTCTGCCATTGGTCGGTCAGTTCGGTGACAAAGGCGACATAGGCACAAGCACAGAAACTGCAATCCGAAATGGCGTGATAAACGGCATAAATTATGAAATTAAAGGATATATCCGTCATTTTCGTAAGAAATATCCAGAATTAAGTGTGTTTTTCACAGGTGGAAACGCAGAAAATTTTGCAGATAGAACAAAAAATTATATTTTTGCAGACAAAAACTTAGTTCTGAAAGGTTTGAACATAATATTAAATCACTTATACAATAACTAAAATGAAGCGAATACAGCGAGCATTATTTACTGGATTAATGTTGTTGCCAGTGATTAGCGCATATTCCCAAAATGGAATAAACAGTCCATACTCACGTTATGGATTTGGCGTGATGAGCGACCGCTCCCTGGGTTTTAACAAGGGAATGAGTGGTGTGGCCCAAGGATTCCGGAACGGATTGGAAACAAACGTGATGAACCCAGCCTCCTATTCAGCCACAGACTCTTTAACGGCATTAATAGACTTCGGGTTGACATTTCAAAACGGAAACTACAAGATGGGCAACCTTCAGAAGAATGCCAAGAACACCAGCATAGACTATTTTACGTTTCAATTCCGAGCATTCAAAAATCTTGGTATGTCGTTCGGAATCCTCCCATACACCAATATCAATTATAACTTCACATCCAACACCGAGAACCTGAGTGGAGCCGAGGACATCACCTCCTCCTATGAATTCTCAGGAAACGGCGGATTACACCAGGTTTATTTCGGTGCCGGTTGGAAAGTGCTGGGAAGCCCGCTTTCGATTGGTGCAAACATATCGTATCTTTATGGAGACTACAGCCACACATCAAAAATCGCCTATAACCGTTCTTCTGTCTATTCGATGACCCGTAGCTATACAGCAGACATATCGACATGGAAACTCGACGCAGGTCTACAATACACAATAAACCTGTCGAAGTCGGACGACCTCACCCTTGGTGCCACTTATGGTTACGGACATGATGTCAAGAACCGTGCAATCCGTTCAACCCAGACGACATCCGACGCCACAGTCCAAGGGACCACATCAGACACAATACGTAATGCCTTTGCCCTTCCTCACAGCCTTGATGCCGGATTCACCTACCGTCACGGAAGAAAATGGCGTATAGGCGGTGATTTTGGCATTGAGAAATGGAGTGAATGCAAATTCCCTTCTCAAGACAATTCAGACGGCGTTTATGTAAGCCGTAAAGGCCAATTGTACGACCGAATGAAAGGTGCACTTGGCTTTGACATCACACCGAACTACCAAAGTAAGAAACTATTTAACCGTATGACCTACAAATTGGGCGGTTACTACTCACGCTCTTATGCCTGTGCCGACCCAACCGGTCAAGTCACAGACAAGCCTTATGAATTCGGAGTGAGCGCCGGTGTGACAATTCCAATCAACAACCGCAACATTTGGTTTGGTCATACTCCCAAGATAAATGTGGCAGTTCAATGGGTACATACCAACATTCCATACCTAAACACTTCTACGTTCAAGAAGAGCACCTTGGAAGAGAACTATCTTAAATTAAGCATAGGCCTGACGTTCAGCGAGCATTGGTTCTATAAATTTAAAGTTCAATAATGCCAAAATCCCCATTGCATTTCCTATTGACTATTGTCATACTCTTGCCGTTTACCCATATTCTTCTATTCACTTCGTGCAAAGAAGAAAAAATAAAGTATGCAGCAGCAATAGAGAACAGAGACTCACTACCGGTGTTACGCTCCATAGGTGTATCCACCCTGATTTCAGACTCCGGCATCATCAGTTATAGGATTATAGCTGAAGAATGGTTTATGTATGACAAAAAAAATCCCCAATACTGGAGTTTTGAGAAAGGTCTTTTCATGGAAAAGTTTGACAAGGACATGAACATAGAAGCCTATCTGAATTGCGACACAGCCTACTACTACACCGACATACGTTTGTGGGAGCTACGAGGTCGAGTATCAGTAAGGAATTCCCGCGATGAGACCTTTAAGACATCAAAATTATTTTGGGACCAGCATAAGAAGCTCATCTATTCAGATGCCTACATGGAGATCAAAGGTATAGACCGTGACCTGTCGGGTTATGACTTCTATTCCAATGAGCAGATGACGGACTATGAAATCCATAGTACACGTGGCTCATTCCCTGTAAGCGAAGAAAAAAGCAAACCCCGCCCTGACCCTCATGTGATGACAGAAATGCGTGACACGAGCAATGTGTCAGAGAAAACAGACAGCGTAAGAAAGCCCCTCAACTCGTCAGTGGCTCCTGCAGACAGCAGCAAAACAGAAAAGCAATAGCTTTTCAAGTCAAACTGTCATCACATAAATTTGTAATCCAACTACAAAAGCAGATTGCAGCGAGTAAGTAAATCGAGTTTTAAGCGAAAAATCAGATAAAATCAAGAAAAAATTCACAAAAATAGAAAAAAGCATCTAAATACCTCTTAAAAGCGACTTTTTTTTTGTATCTTTGTACGATTTTTTGAGTAAAAGCGAATAAAACATTTTATTTCAGAAAAAAAAAGAAAATAAAAATAAATAAAAAAACAATAAAAAAATGGCAGTATTACAAAAAATCAGAGACAGAAATGTCTTGCTTGTAAGTATCATTGCACTTGCATTGGTACTCTTTATTTTATCCATGTCGAACAACAAAAGTTGTTCAAGTGCAAATGCGACGGCCGTCGGAGAAGTAGCCGGCGAGGAACTCAGTATTGAAGACTATCAGAAAATGATAAGCAACTTCCAATACATGAACGAGCTCACCAACCCGAACGCCCAGACCAGTGAGGAAATGACAAATCAGATCCATGATCAGGCATGGCAGTCCTACATGGTGAACAAAATGGTGGAAAAGGAATGCGAAGAAGTAGGTCTTGCAGTAACTGACGAAGAGGTTGAGCAAGTGCTGAAAACAGACGGAAAAGTGGGCAGCCAGCCAAGTTCCTTCCTTCGCATCTTCGTGAATCCTGAAACCATGGAATATGATGCAAACCAGTTCATCACCCTCTCCAACAATCTGCAGCAGATGAAAGAATCCGGCCAGATGGGAGAAGACCAGGAGAAGCTTTACAATTTCATTGTGTTTGTGAAAGAACAGATAAAGAATGAAATGCTGATGAACAAATACAATGCCCTGATGACAAATGGAATCATCTCCAACCCTATTGAGGCAAAACTGAATTTCGACAAACGCACAGCAGGTAAAGACATTCTGTTGGTAGGTATTCCATACAGCAGCGTTAGTGACTCCACCGTGAGCGTGACCGACGAAGAAATCACCAACCGTTTCAACTCAGACAAAGCCAAATATGCCGCATTAGCCGAGGTTCGTGACGCAAAGGTGATTGATGTGGTTGTAACTCCAAGCGATGAAGACAAGAAAGAAATAGAGAAAGAATTTGCTGCTTACAATGCAGAACTTGACTCGGCAAAGACAGAGAAGGAAATACAGCAAGTAGTTCGCAACAGCGGCTCAGACATGCTTTACAGCAAAGTGATGAGAAGCGTAAACGCCTATCCGATTTACATCAAGTCACTGATTGACGGAAGCGACAGCGTCACACTTGCAGTAGGCCAGACCTCCAAGCCCCGTTTCGATCAGATGAGCAACAAATACTATACAGTAAAATTGGTAAGCAAAGAGACCCTACCCGACTCTGTTCTTCAGCGTAGAATTATGGTTAGCGGCAAAGACAACAAAGACCGCTCTGCCCGAGTAGACAGTGTGATGAACGCATTAAAGGCAACCAACGGAAGCAATTTCTCTGCAATAGCAAAAACATACAATCAGAACGGTGACTCCACATGGATAAGCACCTCTCAATTTGAGCGTGGCAACATAGACAACATAGATGATGTCAATTTCATCAACTCTGTATTCACATCAGGTCCTGGTATAAACCAGATTACTTTGCAGAGTGGCGATGTGCTGATTTATCAGGTATTGGAGACAAAGAATCCGGTCATGAAATATAATCTTGCCATCATCGACAAGCCATTCACATTCTCAGAGAAAACCTATAACGCAGCTTTCAACAAGATAAGCTCGTTCCTTGCCTCAAACAAGACCATTGCCGACATTGAGGCCAATGCGGCAAAGTCAGGCTACAACGTACAGAATATGTCGGTAAGCAGCAGTCAGCACAACATCGGTCAGGTGTCACATACGACAGATGCCCTTAAATGGTTGTTTGATGAGGCAGAAGTAGGAGAAACATCCCAAGAAATTTATCGTTGTGGCAACAACGACCATTTCATGATTGTATCTCTTGCAGGCGTAAGCAATGGAACAGGCTCAGAGAATGCTATCAAAGAAAACATCAAGCAGGAGCTGATGAACGAAAAGAAGGCGGCAACAATCATGAAATCAATAGGTGATAACCTGAATAAAGCCAAACAATACGCAAATGCCGGTATAGACACTCTGACCAACGTGACATCAGACATGCCGACAATGGTTCCTTCTACACACTCACGCGAATTCATGGTCAGCACAGTAGCAGGCAAAACAGCAGTAGGCAAGACTTCAAAGGCATTTGCCGGAAGCAATGGTGTCTATATGCTTACAGTGCTGAAGAACTCAGAGAAGACTGAAAAAGACGTGTATGAAGAGAAGGCAGAAAAAGAGCAGATGGCTCAGCAGAATATGGGACAGGCTATGAACAGTATGCTGATCTCTCTCATGAAGAAATACAATGTGAAAGACTCACGCTACAAATTCAATATGTAGCCCAATAGAATACACAAAAAAGTTGAAATCCCCGTATGAGACAACTCATGCGGGGATTTTTAATGATCACTCAAATGTAGATTTATAACATAATCTTCCAATAGGAACCGACTACCCACCTATTTTTCATTAACGAGGAGCAAGTATGCACATAATCACATGAAATACCTGTAATATACTTAGAAGTAGAAAGCATATTAATACCAATACCAGCTCCAAATTCAAAATCATTGGATTTATTCAATTTCAGCGCAGCAATTCCATCATAAAATAAAAAGTCTGTAGAAGGCATCATCCTCTGGCCAGCAAAAGCTCTCGCTTCCAAGCGGCATGATGCATTGACTGGTAAGCTATATTTACCGCCAATATTCAAATGATACTGGTAAATATTATTTCCAAAAGTGCCATTTAATCCGCTCTCCGACGAAATGGCCTGCACTTTATACTGAGCCATAGACGCCATTGCTTCTATGGCCCAATAGGAATTAAGAAAATAATCTAATTCAAGAGTAGTCTTGTAGCCTGCTGTCGTTCTTAATTGAATATCATGTGCGTCTCCGAGAAGTTCATAAGAAGAGGTAGAGATTCGATTGTAGCCAGTGGAAAAACCAGAAAAAAGAGAAAATGAAGTTGGTTTTTGAACATATTTCTGGAAATTCCTTACGTCTGGCATATTGACTTTTGGCTTATTGATTCCGTCGGCACCGAAAATTTTATCTGTAATGAAATAGCCAAGATTAGCAGACAAAGTACCGATACCCGCACCAGTAATCACATCATTCAGGTAATGATGATTACGATGAATACGATTATACTGCGTGAATAATGCGACAGCATATCCGCCAACGGATATCCATGGACTATGATGTCCAAACTCTCTGTTGAGGACCGTGGCACTGAAGAATGCAAGAGCGGAATGTCCTGATGGCATACTGTGATTATCATGTCCGTCAGGTCTGGTTTCGTCAGCAGTATGTTTTAGGAGTTCAGTAAATCCACATGTAAAACCCAGTCCAATGGCATTTGCAAGAGCCATACGTTTGGTCTTGCTTCGACTTTGTACCCCAGCAGCTTTCATACCCCACGAAACAGCAAAAGGAATCATGGCAGCACCATATTCCCATTTGTCAGACTCGTGATGTTCGAACAAAACATCCCTGTTTTTGAAATTGGACGTGGTGGATGACAGGACCACCCCTCGTACCAAAGGCAAAGCAGACCACCAGTCAAAAGTCATTTCTTTTTTCAGCAGCACATCTTCATAATTATCAATCACTTTTCTGATACTTTGCTCTTTCTCCTTCGTCTCTATCATTTTTTCAAGGTTCTCGAGATACTTATCATCAAGCTGCTGATAGCTATAATCAATTGTGTCTTGCGGATTAGGAATCACAGTGTCCACTGATAAAATAGAATCATTTAAATGTGGAAATTGTGACGCCTTAATTACAGCAGAGAGAAAAAAGAAACTAACAATAAAAAAAGATAAGCATTTCATATAAAAATATTAAACTAAAATGACAATCAAATAATTTCCCCACTGCCAAAGCAAAGATGATGGTTCTCATCATACACAACACAGAACTGCCCAGGAGCGACACCATGGATTTTTTGTTCGGAAACTATATTCCACTCCTGATTGTCGTCGAGAAACAGTTTTCCGTTGAAAAATTCGGGTGTGTGTCGAATTTTAAAAGTAACATTTTTGTGGTCATTAACAGCCAGATTATGCCAGGGGTTTTCAGTTATGAAATGGAAATCGAGCATTTTTATTCTGTTTTTAAAGACTTTATCTGGGTTATAACCTTTGGAAACAAAAAGAATGTTCCGTTTAAGATTCTTTTTTACTACAAACCATGGTCCTCCACTGAATCCGAGCCCTTTACGCTGGCCAATAGTATAAAACCATAGTCCTTTATGAGTACCGATCTTCTTACCCGTTTCAATTTCTCTGACATCACCGGGATTTTCTCCAAGATATTTTGCGACATAATCACGGAAATCAATTTTTCCAAGAAAACAAATACCCTGGCTGTCTTTTCGTTTTGCATTAAGTAGATGATTTTTTTCCGCAATTTCCCTGACCTGATGTTTCCAAAGATGTCCAATCGGGAACATTAACTTAGAGATCTGCTGAAAATTCACCTGACAGAGAAAGTCTGTCTGATCCTTAACAGGGTCAGGACTGGTGGCAAGCCATGTTTTCCCATCAATCACTTCAGTGGTGGCATAATGTCCTGTGGCAATTTTGTCATAATCTTTCCCTACAACCTGTTCGAAGCATCCGAATTTTATCAATTTATTACACATGACATCGGGATTTGGAGTCAATCCAGCCTTAGCTTTATCCATAGTATATCTGACCACCATATCCCAATATTGTTGATGCAAATCAACCACATCGAATTTGAGATTGTATCGTCTTGCAATCCAATTACAAATCTCCATATCCTCTTCAGAAGAGCAACTGAAATCGAGATCTTCCTCAGGACCAATTTTGATATAGAAGAGATGGGGTTCGTATCCCATCTCTTTTAAATTATGGACAGCAACAGCACTGTCCACACCACCACTAATAAGTGCTGCTATATTCATATTATTTTAATTTCTTACTGATGTCAAGCATCTTCTCTATCGGCTTCAATGCTTTTGCAGCAACCTCCTCATCAACAAGGATTTCAGGCCATTCGTATTTTAATGTATTATACAGTTTCCTCATACTGTTGAGTTTCATATACTCACATTCATTACAAGAACATCCAATTTGCTCAGAAGTCTCTGGAGGTGCAGGAATAAAGTGCTTTTGAGGACACTCTTTTGACATCTGATGCAATATGCCACTTTCGGTTGCGACTATGAATTCCTGTGCATCATCTTTTATTGCAAATTTCAGCAGGCCAGCTGTAGAACCGATTTCATCTGCAATAATCTGAATAGGCTTCGGACATTCAGGATGTACAAGTATTTTCGCTTCAGGATGCTCTTTTTTCAATTTAAGAATTCCTTCCAGAGAAAATTGTCCATGCACATGACATCCACCATCCCACAAAAGCATATCACGTCCTGTGATGGAATTAATGTAATTACCCAGGTTCTTATCTGGCCCGAAAATCAGTTTTTCGTCCTTTGGATAACTATCGACCACGATTTTGGCATTGGAACTAGTCACAACGACATCCGACAACGCTTTTACATCAGCAGTGGTGTTCACATAAGAAACGACCTTATATCCAGGATGCTGTTCTTTGAAAATCTTTAAATCTTCTGCTTTGCAAGAATCCGCAAGCGAACAGCCAGCATTCAAGTCGCAGACAAGCACTTTCTTATCGGGACAGAGAATCTTATTGGTCTCCCCCATAAAATGTACGCCGCACATAACAATAATATCCGCGTCGGTCTTAGCCGCCCACTGAGCAAGAGCAAGAGAGTCTCCAATAAAGTCAGCAACATCCTGAATATCACTGTTCGTGTAGTAATGAGCAAGAATCACAGCGTTTTTTTGCTCACACATTTTTCTAATCTCCTGATGAAGATTTATATTCTCGTCAATGGGTTCATCGACGAACCCCTTAAGTTTCCATTCGTTTTTTACCATAATATAAATGAATTTAGATATTGACTTCTTCTAACGTTACCAATTTGTTGACAATAGCATATATAGTGATTCCTGCAGAAGTATGTATCGACAGCTTACGTGCTATGTTTCTCCTATGTGTAGTCACCGTGTTGACAGAGAGACAAAGTCTGTCAGCTATTTCTTTATTAGACAATCCCTTAGCGACGCAAATAACAACATCTCTCTCTCTCTCAGACAGTTCATTCTCCATGTCGTTCTTAGTTCCAGCTGCAACATCATTATCAATTCCAATCTTTTCAACCAGTTGGCTTTCTTGATATTTAACAGCAGGAATGAAAATATGATCCTCTACCTTACAGTGCATAAGAAGGTCTTCCTGTGTTCTATATAATTCATAGACAACGGCATTGATGTCATAATCAATCGTTTTTTGTGGATAATATTGAACGAACAGCCTTTTCAGGTCCATCAGTTTGTCCTCAATCTCCTCGTGATGGTGAGCAAGTAACGGATTAGCCACGTTAGATTTCGATTTAGGCAATTTGCTTCCCTCAAGGATTTTCTCCACGTACTTAAAAGTAACCTCCTCCTCATACTCCATGTGCTTACGGACTTCTTCCACATATTCGTCGTAGAATTTCAGGACAAGAAAAGCGACTTCATTTTTAACCGAACAATCAATGGCGTTAAGCATGTCTCTCCTCATATTCGGAAACTGGTAATCAAGAAAGTATTGATGAGTCCGTTTTAAATAGAGCAGAATAGACTTGAGGTCGAGTTCTTTTTCGTTAATATTCTCATCCTTTGCACCAGATTTCACAAAGTTTATGATTGTGATGAACGTGAGAGGGTCAACCCCACATTCACGGCAGACCTCTTGAATGTTTTTATCTCCAAAACCAAGTGATATACCAAAACGGCTCATAACTTGTAGGAGTCTGAAATCATTTGAGAGTACGTAGCTGACTTTATCAGACACTTTATATTTATCAGAATCAATCATAAGCTGACCTTACATTTAGTATAGATTGCAAATATACAAAAAAAGGAGGAAACAAAAGCAAAAAAAAGCAAAAAATAAAGCGGACAGGTTAAATCTGTCCGCTTCATCACATATTGGAAATAAATTATTTACCTTTCCAGAAGTCATCCAATTTTTTCTGCCTTGCAACCTGTGCATCGTACTCCGCTTTTCTCTTGTTGTACTCAGCCATTTTTCTGTCGTACTCAGCCTTTCTTCTTGCATTCTCAGCTTCGATTTCCTTTTGCTTAGCAGCGTTATTAGAAGCTCTGGCAGCTCTGGCTCTTTCAGCAGCTTCTCTCTGTGCAGCTTCATACTCAGCTCTCTGCTTAGCCTGCTGTGCAGCAAGTGCAGCTTGTCTTTCTCTCTCGGCCTTTTGTTTAGCCTCATACTCAGCCATCTGCACTTTGTAAGTTTCGATTTGCTCAGTCAGACGAGTTGCAGTACCAGAAATAGACGGGTCTTCCTCTCCTGCTTTTCTTGCATATGCAATGGCAGCATCCAAATTCTTCTCAGAAGCTTCCTTTCTTGCTCTATAGAGGTCGCACTTACCTTTGTATGAAGGGTCTAACTGTTCAGTCTGTGCAAGGAACGGCTCAGCCTTAGAGATTTGTCCTTTACGTCCAAGCACATTGGCAATTTCGTATGCGGTCTCAGCCTTGTCATTTTCAGGAGCGAGCTCCAATGCCTTGTTATAATAGTTAATAGCCTCTTCCACCTGATTATTGTTCAAAGAAACAGCCGCCATACCGATAGCCGAGTTAACGTCAGGGCTGATAGCATACGCATATTCAGAAGCTTTGAAATACACATCAGCATCATCACATTGGTTTGAAGCCATAATTCTCAATGCAGATTTCAAATAGTCGATGTCATCCTTGTTAGCCTCGATTTTTGGCTCATATATGGCAAGAATCTGGTCCCTGCTTGCAATTTCAGAACTTGCAAATGCCTGGTTAGCCCAGTTGTATGTAGGGTCATATCGGTCAACAATATTCTTAGCCTCATCGGGGTTGTCCACCTCTTTGGCGTGGGCAAGCATCTTCTCGCATACTGTTGAGCAAAGAAGGTAGTCGTTAAGGAACTGCTCTCCAAATCCTGCCTTATCAGCTCCATATCTCTGATATGAGAGAGAGAAATAATCCTGAAGCACAAAGTACTCAATTTCCATAGAAGGATCCTCGTTCACAAGGTTGATACCTTCAGTATAGTTGTTGTATGCTTTCTCAATTGAGTAGTCATCGAAGATATCCTTACCGAACTGAGAATAGAAGTAAGCTTTACGGCAGAGGAAAGGACCAGGTGTTGTTCTATCCTTAGGCTTACAGAAAGAGTTCAAACCGGCAGCATTCTTGATACGTAGGTCGTAGAGAGCCATAAGTTCATCAAAATATTTTCTTTTTGTCTCTTTATCTGGTGCAGTCTGAATCATCTGCTTAAGCAGGTCAGCTCCCTTGCTATAAATACCCAGCTGTGCATACGGAGTTTTCTCTATGAGGAACTTATAGTTCTCATATGCGTCATTGTAGCTCTTGCTCTGCAGATTCTGGTCAAGCAAAGTAAGATTCTGCAAAGCCTCGAGGCTGTCAGGACCGGCAACTCGGTCGTAAACCTCAGTATTCTCATACTGAGCAAAAGCGTTAGTAGCTGTAACAGCTAAAACTAATAAAACAGTAAAAACTTTCTTAAATTTCATAGGTCGTTATATTTTAAAGATGTTTACATTCAATTAGAGTGCAAATATAGGAAATATTTTAATTGTGAAAGTCAATTTTCAACTATTATTAACATTTTTTTCCGTTTTCTTCCCGAAATTGGGGTCTATATTAAGGAAAGCGGTAACAATAAAAGTAACCACACATGCAATCATAATCCAGATGAAGAACAATTTATATCCAAGAACATCAGATATCCAACCAGCAACCATTCCAGGCAGCATCATTCCAAGTGCCATAAATGCCGTACAAAGTGCATAAACCGAAGTTGAGTGTTCCCCTCTGGCATAATAGATAAGATACATCATATAGGCAGTGAATCCAAACCCATACCCCAATTGTTCGACAAAGACACATGAGCCAATCAACCACGAATTGGTTGTCTGCGTATAACTTAAATAAACATATACTGCGTCAGGAATACTAATGGCAATAACCATAGGCCAAAGCCAGTATTTCAATCCATCTTTAGCAACCAGGAATCCTCCAGCAATACCCCCTAACAAGAGTCCAATAACGCCAATGGTTCCATAAATGAATCCCACGAATTCAGTAGAAAGTCCCATACCACCATTTTCGAGAGAGTCAATCATGAAAGGCTGTGCAATTTTGACCAGCTGTGCCTCTGGGAATCGGAAAAGTAACATAAATAAAAGAGCTGCCCAAACATTTTTCTTCGTAAAAAAGATTCTAAAAGTCTTGGCAAAATCCATGAGTGTCTTTTTGAAGAATCCTGACTTATGATTGTCGTGGCTTGATTCAGATTCAGAAACCTTGTCCGTCTTTTTCAAAACAAACCGATGATACAGCATGAGTAAAAGGACAATGGCTGCAATAACATAAAAGGTGACAGACCATGCATTTTCTGTATCCAAGTCGGATGACATTAATTTATTATCTCCAATTGGTGCTCCATGTTTAAGCCATCCAGCAAGCATGACAAGCACTCCCTGTCCGAAGATCATGCCAACCCTATAGAAAGTAGACCTGATTCCCACCCATTTAGCCTGATTATTACTGTCTAACGCAATTATATAATATCCATCAGCAGCAATATCATGAGTTGCACTTCCGAAAGCCAGCAGCCAGAAGAATGCAATAGAAGCCTGCAGCCAGAAGGACGTAGGCAAAGTAAGTGCAATTCCAGCGAGTGCGACACCGCAAATAAACTGAGTAGACAGTATCCACTTTCGTTCGGAGGCAAGAGAATCGACAATAGGACTCCAGATAGGCTTTATTACCCATGGCAAGTACATCCAAGAAGTGTACAAGGCAAGTTGAGTATTAGTCAATCCCATCTCTTTATACATAATGACGGAAATGACATTAACAGCAACATAAGGCAGTGCCTCCATAAAATATAAAGTAGGCACCCATTTAACCGGTGAATTATTATTCATTATTCCACTTTAAAAATGTTAAACTAAATTGATACTAAGCATATATTCCCTTGGCGACATACCGGTGATTCTTTTGAAATATCGTCCGAAGAATGACTGCGAGTTAAAGTTCATCAATCTGCAAATCTGCTGAATAGTGTAAGCTCTTTCTCCCATGATATTCTTTACTTTGTTGATGACAAAATCCTCAATACTGGAGATAGCGCTTTTTCCTGTGTAGACATGTGTCACAGCAGAGAGGTATTTTGGTGTGACCCCCAATTCATTTGCATAGAATTTCACATCCCGATGTTTGTCGGCATGCTGTTCAAGCAATTTGATGAAGTTCTGAAAAATAACATGCTGCCTTGATACAGCAGTCTTATTATCAGCAATTTGCTCATCATTGTAATTATTGAGGTCATTGACTTTCTCGATAAGAATGATATTTGCGAAATGTTTCAAAATTAGATGCTTGTAAGGATGTTCTGCTTTTTTCGCCCAATATAGCATATTAAAATACAAGTGTTCTAAATAATTAAACATATTCTCAGACAGATGGTCAACAATACATCCTTGTTTTTCGATATGCAGCAATCCGAAATTAATATCAAGATCTATTTTTGCCTCGTCAATGATCGAGTCATCAATCTCAATAGCAAAGTATTGATAGTCGTCGGAAACCTCCTTGACACGATATGCCTGATTTTTAGTCATTGTAACGGCGAATTGAGCTGTAATGTTTAGCAGTTGTCCATTTACGTCGATAGACACAGACCCTTTTCTGATAAAAAAGAACATGAAAGAAGGTGTTTTCAGATATTCGTTCATAGGCTTTTTATGGTGAGTAGCCTTTTCACTGGTGAAATTGTCATACAACGTAATATAGTTTGGTATTTCTGCCACAGAATGTTTGACAAAAATTTTTTTCATAAATATTCCTTCCATATGTTCTTCATTCAATTCCATTAAACATCATCATTTGTGTGATAATGTCTCTTATTAAATTTCTCAAGAAATTCACGTGGTGCCAGGCCAGTCATCCTCTTAAAATATCTTCCAAAAAAGGACTGAGACTTAAAATTGAAAATCTCACTAATCTTTTTCACGTTCATTTCCCCATCATAAAGTAGTACCTTGACTCTGAATACGACATAATTGTCGATAACGGCCGATGCCGGGTATCCTGTATAGTATTTTGTGATGTTGGAAAGGTACTTAGATGAAATTCCAAGTTTCTCAGCATAGAAGACGACATCCCTGTACTTGAGATAATTCTCCTGAAGAAGATTTTGGAACATACAATAAACCTTGCGTTTGGCATTGTTCTCATAATGCTCAATTTCAGGAAAAAGTTTAACGTTAGCCATTACATTAATGATATATATTTTGGTATATTCATTAAACACCTGTTCTTTGAGTTTAGACTCAGGTCTGGCCGCTTCGTTTCTCATAAGGAGATATAGCTGCTTGAACTCTTCGAAGAGTTCTTTAGAGAACTTATGATGATAGAAACAGAACAGTCCGCTTCTCACTTTTTCGGAAACATTTATTTTTTGATAGATGTTAATCACGACATGCGCTCTGATAACGATAGCAAAGACTTTAGCATGTGAGGGCAGGAAAGTGACAGTGGTACAGGGTCTGACGTTCAGATACTCATTCTCCCTCACGGATAATTCGACTCCATCAATCACAACCTTAAGACATCCCGACTCAACCAGAAAAGCATGATAGAATGAAGAATTGAAAAACTCTTCTTTCAAAGGGAATTTTGACTCTTGATCATCAAAATTATCAAATAGGATGTAATTGTCGTTACACATATAAAAAAACGAGTTTACTTTCTCAAACCCGGTGTCAAACAAAATATCTTTCTGTAACGGCATCATGCTAATAAAAAATTAGTGTATCATAGGAATCCTGTGAAATCATCCATTTCATACGGGCAATCCTTATGTGTCCTCAGACACATCATTAGCCTCGTGCAGGATCATTGTTGTGGCTCCGATATTAATAATGGTACCTTCGTGAATAATTCTCCTTTCATTCTTCTCGAGAATGCTGTTCATACAAAAAGTTCCGGTGTTACTTACCGCATCTCTGATTGTGTAAACTTTATTCCCATTCTTGTCCACCTTCACATTGATGATGCAATGGAAGGTGTCAACACTTGGGTCGGATGTCATAATGGGCTTATTGATGTCTGTTCCCTTCAAGTATCGTCCGAAACAATTATCTCCTAACTGAAGAGGAATGACCTGCTTATATGCAAATTTATTTTCCACAATGACAACAGAACCATAAAAATCGTCAAACTGGTGCTCGTCGAGTTCCTTCTCTTCATGAATGTTGTTAAGTTTAGACGTGCCGATTCTAATGCCAAACTCTTTTTTGCATTGCCCACACTTAAAAACCAGCGCCTGCCCCTGCATGTATTTAGTCTCATCGAAGACGACATAGCTATCGCACTTTGGGCACTTAACTCTTTTCATTCAGTTTGTTTTATGATTTGACATATAGATTTCTGTTGGTGCATGAAATCATTTCATTTCAAAAATCCAGGACTTTCTGAATCTTTTGTTAATTGGCTTTAACGCATTTAAAGCTTTCATCGCCTCTGCTCTTGAATTGAATCTAGAGTAAAGGACAAACTTCATATTGTCATTCTCATAATAAAAAGCTCCAGGAATATTTTGCTGCAGCATTTCATCAATCACATATTGCGCACATTCTTCATTGGCTGCCGGTGTGACGACAATAGAGAATTTGCCATTTTCGGAATTAACAGTGGCAGAATTGTTGATGTCCTGCTGTGAGATAACAATTGCATTTTGCCCGGCAGCAGGTGTCTGCAACACAATAATTTGAGGTTGTACAACCTGTTGAGTACTATTACTATTGTTGTTATTGGAATCAATGTCTTTGACTTCTGGCGTACTTTCCTGCTTCATGTTATCCATTGCTTCCTGTGTCTGTGCAACAGCTGCGCCGGCAATAATCTTATTTGACTCGTGATTGTTTTTCAGATAAGGGAATGCAAACATGAAAAACAATGCGACTGCCGCCGCTGAAGAGATGCCAATATCCCTCCATCTTCTCCTTCTGATGAGGGTCCTCTCTGTGTTGTCTTGATTTTCAGCAATAGGAAGCATTGCCGTGTTCTGAATATTTGAGCTTATATCCTCCTTGTTCTGTAGTTGAGCGACGGACAAAACATGTATCGGTGGCAAAGCAAAGAGAGCCGGAGTGATGGTAGAGTTATGTATTTGCTCAAAAAAGAGTCGTCCCTCGAGGTCTTTACGCAGCGTTCCGACATTTTCGAGGCAAACCCATCCTTTGACGTCGAGCTGATTGTAGAGTTCCTCCACATCCAGTTCCAATTGTCTGTATGCCTGTGGATAGTTAGCATCGAAATTTTGCATATAGGCACTAACCAGTAGTCCGTCGTTCACATTCAGATCCCAGTTGAAAATGACGAATCTGGCAGGCGGCAACAAGAGGTCGTTTTCATTTTCATCGAACTGTGCCTGCTTATAGTCCACCACAAATCCTCCAAGACCAGGCACCATGACCAAGTCATGATGGAGGAGTAATATTTCAAGATTTTTTGCTAGAACATTCATAATATGCAAATTTTCATAATATGCAAATTTACTACATTATTTTCAGAGAATCGTCAAATCCGTTATATTTTTTTCAACATTTAATGTTTTTTTATGAACACGACGTATGGATATACAACGTAACAGCGTCGGAAAATACAAAAAAGATTCCGACATTAATCTGGAGAACCTCCATACTCACCTTATTCAATACAAAAAAGGACTACAGAAGTAGCCAAAAGCAGAACGGAAGAGACCAAATTGATCCAAAACTGGGCATCTTCCAGCCTTTTCTCCCAGACCATCGTCTTCTGCATAGAAAATTTACACAGATAGGCAATAGCAACAACAGGCACAACAGCAGCCACAGTAAACACAAGGAGTAATATCAGCCCAAATTTCGAAACGAGAGTAAGCGGAATCATCATTCCGAAAAAAAGCACAGCGCTCTCTGGACAAAACAAGAATGCGAGTAATACCCCCATGATAAACACGCCGGACTTTTTGATTTTCCTAATTAAATTGCCCGAGTTATGACATTTATCACTGTGATGATGCTTCGTAAGCGCCCTGATGAGAAAGAAAACGCCAAAAGCCGCCACGAGGAACGGCATCCAGTTTTCGACGAGTTGTGCAACATCCTTGGAATAAAAATCTATGATGTTAACACCTATAACTTTGTAGATAAAATAAAGGGCTGTGCCCAGCACGAAATACAGCGTCATCCTTCCCAAGGCAAAAACAACGGACTTTTCCATGAATGCTTTCGGATCATTATTCCTATCGGCCAGAGATGAAAGCGCGGACAAGCAAATGGCAATCTGACATGGATTGAGAGCCACAAGGAATCCCAACAACAAAGCAGCCAACAGATGGAATTCTGTTGACTGTGTGAGCGTATTAATCAGACTATCTATCATTAGTTATTCATCAAACTGATTAGCAATCCCATAAGATTTATGAGCAGAAAATAAGTATCAGCATCTGTGCCGTGATAATTCTCATAAACATTGAAAGAGGATATACCGTGGAGTATGCGACAGATGGCACATCATTATTTGCGGTAGCAGTAGAATAAGCCAATGCAGGCGGATCCGTTGTGGCACCAGCAATCAATCCCATTAAATAGAAATAGTTCTGCTTGTACTTCAGTCTCATAACAATTCCGACCACAAGAAGCGGAACGACCGTGATAACAAATCCGTATAACACAAATGACAATCCGCCATTCATCACTGTATCCAGGAAATTGCCTCCTGCCTTAATGCCCACGCTGGCAAGGAAAAGCACAAGTCCGATGTCCCTGATCATCATCGAGGCAGAAGTCGTGGTATATGCCACGAGTTTCAATTTGAATCCAAATCGTCCGACTAATATGGCGATGATAAGAGGTCCTCCTGCAAGCCCCAACTTGACAGGCATTGAAAGACCGACATCGAACGGAATGCTTCCAAAAATGATACCGCACAAGATTCCGAAAAAGATCGTAACCAGATTCGGTCTGTCGAGTCTGTTGGCCATATTTCCCAGTTTTTGTGCGAATCTGTCGACTGCATCTTCAGGTCCGACCACTGTAAGCCTGTCTCCAACTTGCAGTGTGACATGAGGAGACGCAAACAGTTCCATTCCGGAACGGTAGATTCTGGTGACATTCACCCCATACATGCTGGAAGGATGCAAGGAAGCCAGGGTCTTGCCATTCATACTCGATTTTGTGACAAGCACTTTCTTGGACATCATCGGTACATCCTGTTTCTCCCATTCCACTCTGACCTGGTCGCCAATAAAAGCTACGATAGCTTCTGCGTCTTCCTCCGCGCAGACAACATACATCAAGTCGCCCACATGAAGCTTGGTATCCTTATTGGGTAATTGTACATGACCCTCATGAAGTCTGCGTGTACAAACGAAATCCCTACCTAAATAATTCCGTACCTGAAGAATAGTTTTTCCTTCCATGGAAGGATTGACCACTTTCAAGTGCATGAGATGCGGTTTGACAGCCATATTGCTACCATCCTTGCTATAGTAATCCTCTTCCTCTTTCTGGAGGCTGATTTTAAAGAAAATTTTGATGAGGATAATGGCACCGATGATTCCAACGACACCAAGAGGATAAGCGCATGCATATCCATTGGCAATTACAGGAATCTCACCTCCGAAATGCTGGGCACCGATTTGGTCGAGTGCGGCATTTGCAGCACCCAGTCCTGGGGTGTTTGTGACCGCTCCACAAAGTACGCCCACCATCATAGGAAAGTTCGTCGGGTCGGAAGTGTCCATACAAGAATAATAAAACACAAGCATAACGACCACATTGAGCAAAATGATAGCGAGTGCAGCCATATTCAGCTTGACTCCATTTCCCTTTAAGGATGTGAAGAAAGACGGTCCCACTTGCAAACCAATAGAATAGACAAAAAGAATAAGACCAAAATCCTGTATGAAGTTTAATACATTGATCGGCTCGGGAGTGAATCCATGTCCGACTTGTCCCACATGAAGGAAATGTCCTGCAAGAATGCCGACAAAGAGGACAAAAGTCACCCCAAGTGAAATACCACCAATTTTAAGTTTTCCGAGCAGTACTCCAAGAGTGATGACAACAGCATAAAGGAGGACAATGTGTGCAACGGACTCACCATTCGTAAAAAGACTAACAAACCATTCCATGTGATTGAAAAAGTAAAGAGGAATATTCAGCAAGAAAGCGTAAAAATGATATATTTTGCAAAGTTAATAAAAATTATGCTAAAAAACGGAAATCAAGTGTCGAAAAATAAAAAATATTATCTATATTTGCATTATGGAAATATATTTAGTACGTCATACAAGTGTGAATGTAGCTCCAGGGACATGCTATGGATGGAGTGACGTCGATGTCCGCAGCAGTTTTGCCGAAGAAGCCAGTCGCACCAAGCTCCAATTAGAAGGGCTTACTTTCGACAAGGTATTCACCAGTCCACTGAGCCGTGCCCAAAAACTGGCATCGTACTGTGGATACCCAGATGCAGAAGTAGATTTTCGCCTGATCGAGTATAATTTTGGCGATTGGGAACTGAAGAGTTATGATTATCTTTACAAAGAAGATCCGTTCTTCCGTGAATGGTGTGATGACTACATCCACCAACGTAGTCCAAATGGTGAGAGCCTTCTTGACCAGTCGTCCCGCGTAGCGGATTTTTTCACTATGTTAAAAGAGAAAAGATACCATAAGGTATGTGCTTTTTGTCATGGCGGTGTCCTGGCAATCGGCCGCAGCATTTGTCAGGGCATCAGTTTGTCAGAAAGTTTTTCAGACATTCCTCCCTATGGCAGCGTGCTCCACCTGTTTCTCAGTTGAGCGGCAATCGATGCCTCATCTTGTCAGAAATTCAAAATCCGTAAATGCTCTGCCACAAATTCAATCAGGCACTTGCGCCTGGCGTTTAATTGCCTCCTTAAAAGAAATGATGGTTTCAGATCGGGCAAGTCCCAATGGTTGTAATTTATCATGAATGATGGTGAGCAAATCATGGTTATTCTTGGCATAAATCTTGATAAACAAGTCATAGCCACCCGTAGTGTAATGGCATTCGACGACCTGCGGTATCTTTTCCAATTTTTCGACGACATCATCAAAAGAGCTGGGATCCTTGAGAAAGAGTCCAATATATGCACACGTCTCATATCCCATTTTTTCCGGGTCGAACTGGAACTGTGTTCCTTTAATCACACCAACACGTGTCAGCTTTTGTATCCGCTGATGAATAGCTGCTCCTGAAACATTACACTCTCTTGCAACCTCAAGAAATGCAATTCTGGCATTTTCAGCAATCATCTTAAGAATTTTTCTGTCGAGAGCGTCTAAAACATATTTTTCCATAATTGAAATTTTATGCAAAGATACACAATTTAAGTGAGACAACAACATAATTGACTAAAAAAACAAAAAAAACGAAGAAATGTCCTCTTATAATCTTCCGCTGGTATTCCAGCAAATCATGCACGACAAGCTCAAAGATGACTATTTGAAATTTTCGGAATCGATTCAACAGTCCCCCACTGTGTCGATACGTAAAAACAAAGACAAATGCCTCTCCCTGGGCTTGGACATGTCCGCATTTGCCGGTGAGACACCAGTTGGCTGGTGTCCCGACGGATTCTATCTGCCGACCCGTCCATCGTTCACATTCGACCCCATATTTCATTCCGGCGGCTATTATGTCCAAGAGGCGAGTTCCATGTTCGTTTATCAGTTTATAAAAAACCACGTGCCACAGACCCCCGTCAGAGTTTTGGACCTGTGTGCAGCTCCTGGTGGAAAGTCCACCTTGCTTTTATCAGCTTTGCCAGCAGGAAGCCTATTGTTTTCAAATGAGATCGTTCGCCAGCGTAGCCAAATATTAAAAGAGAACCTCATCAAGTGGGGCAACCCCAATATTATCATAACAAACAACAGTTCAGACGATTACCTAAACAGCGGTATTCAGTTTGACTTGGTTTTATGTGATGCTCCCTGTTCTGGAGAAGGAATGTTCCGCAAGGATCCTGCAAGTATTCTCGAATGGAGCGTGGAGAACATTTCAATGTGCAGCCTCCGTCAGCGTGAGATTCTGTCAAACATATGGCCATGCGTCAAGCCTGGAGGTATTTTATTATACAGCACATGTACCTATAACAGCGAGGAAGACGAAGACAACGCACAGTTCATCAATGAGGAATTAGGCGGAGAGCCGTTGTCGTTGGAAACACCGGCTACATGGGGGGTAGACACTGTCAACTATGCTGGCGGGTCTGTTCCCGTATATCATTTCTTTCCGCACAAATGCAAAGGGGAAGGATTCTTCATCTGTGGTTTTCGCAAAAACGAGGAGTCAGACAGTGCCATAAATACCTCCTCAAAGAGAAAAAGCAGACAGACGAAGAAATTAGAGTTAAAGCGAAGAAAGCCAGTGTCCCAAGCCATGACGGAGTGGATAACCGATGCTTCATCCTTTGTATTTGAACAAACAGAAACAGGAGACATATATGCGTTTCCTAAAGAATATTCCAATGTTTTATCAGAAGCAGACGCACGTCTTCATGTGATTCATCATGGCATCCAAATAGCCAATATAAAAGGGAAAGGCTTCAAGCCATCCCATGGTTTAGCCATGAGTAACAAGCTAAACGTCAACGCATTTAGCAGAGTAGAAGTCGACGAAGCGACAGCCCTATCCTACCTTCGCTGCGAAAGTCAGCATTTTCCATCGGCCCCACGAGGCTTTGTGCTGCTATGTTTCAAAGGATACCCACTCGGATTCGTCAACAACTTAGGCAACCGCGCCAACAACATGTACCCTGCAGAATGGCGAATCAGGAAGTTATCCTGTGAATGAAGCAATGAGTGTTTGCCATCATGCCGCTCTGCCCACCACATCACATTTGAAATATCAAGCACAAAAAGACAAAAAAATAAATTTTTTTGCAAATTATATGAGGCCAAGAAAAATATTTTCAATATATTTGTAGTCAATTTGTAAAAACAACAGAAAAGACACAAATGTTTTGTTCCAGTCAGAGGAGATGTACTGACCAAGTGCCGCCTGATAGAAATAACCACAAAAACACAATGTCGAAAATACACATACTTAAATCAGAATTCGCAAACGAGCTTGAGCTGCAACTGGCCCCCGGTATCAAAGCCGGTTTTCCCTCGCCCGCAGATGACTACATGCACGACAGCCTTGACTTCAACCGTGACTTGATACGCCATCCCGAATCCACTTTTTACGGAAGAGTCGACGGTGACTCGATGGTGGATGCGGGAATCAACAATGGTGACATAGCGGTGATAGACCGCTCCGTGACCCCCTCCGACGGCGACATCGTAGTAGCCTATATCAATGAAGAATTCACAATAAAATACCTTGACTTGTCCCACCAGTCAGAGGGATATATCCAGCTGCTTCCAGCCAACAAGAAATACCAGCCAATCAGGATAAATTCCGACGACCAGTTTGAGGTGTGGGGCGTCGTAGTATGGACCATTAAGAACTGGAAACATTGACCATGTATGGCATAATAGATTGCGACAACTGCTATGTGTCCTGCGAGCGCGTGTTCCGCCCGGACTTGAATGGCCGCCCCGTTGTTGTGCTAAGCAACAACGACGGATGCGTTGTGGCCCGTTCAAACGAAGCCAAAGCCTTAGGCATCAAATCCGGGACCCCATATTATCAGTTATCAGATCAATTTCCAGATTCAGGCATAGCGGTTTTTTCCTCAAATTATGAGTTGTATGGCGAACTCACAGGCCGAGTGATGGAAGTGATACGCCAAGAAGCCCCATCCTATTTCCGCTACTCCATTGACGAATGCTTCGTAAACCTGTCGGGGATGCCTCTTCGCTCATTGAAGACTTGGGGTGAAAATCTTCACTTCCGAATTAAGCAATGCGTCGGCATGCCAGTAAGTATCGGCATCGCCGCTACAAAGACATTGGCAAAACTGGCGAGCCACTATGCCAAAAAGTATAAGGGATACCATCATTGTGCAGTGATAATGAATGAAGAGCAGCGAAGAAAGGCACTGAAGTCCTACCCAATAGGCGAAGTATGGGGAATCGGCCATCGCTATTCCCGCAGGCTTTCCTGTCTCGGCATAGAAACCGCATTGGACTTCGCAGACAAGCCAGCGAGCTGGATACGAGCCACATTCCACAATGTCGTTGTAGAACGGACATGGCAGGAGTTAAATGCCATTGACTGCATACCAGACGAGGAGCCATCCAAGAAAAAAAGTATATGCACAAGCCGCAGTTTCAATGGTATGCTTAGAAATCTGCCTGACATAGAGACACATGTGGCAAACTATGCCTCCCGTTGTGCGGAAAAACTTCGCAGTCAAGGCAGTGTGGCCAGCATTGTCTCGGTGTTTCTCCACACAAACCCCTTCCGTGAAGACATGGACCAGTACTCTAACTATATGGAAAGACGTCTGCTGACCCCGAGTTCTTCCACAGAAATCATCGTCGGCTCAGCCCTGGCATGCCTCAGCGACATATTCCGGCCCGGATACAGCTACAAGAAAGCCGGCGTGATAGTCATGGATATTACCCCGTCATCATGCCTGCAACAAGACTTATTTGACCTTCATTCCGACGAGATAGAAAAGCTTCAGCGTATAGACAATGCCATAGACAAAATAAACCACATCTACGGCACAGAAACGATTGTGCTTGGCAGTCAACAATATAGCACGCCAAACATTCAAGGCAAAGCCGATGTGTTCGCCAACGCAATAAAGCACGAATTTCGGAGCAAAAACCCCACCACGCGCTGGTCGGACATTATCCGGCTGAAATGAGACACACAAACCGCAAGCCCGTCCCTGACGCATCTTGCTGGAATAAAGCCAATCCCCAAACTTCATCATAAAAACAATTGACAAATCAGTCCCACTCCACACCAATGACCCTATCAGCAGACACCCCACTCGATATCCTGCTCCAGAACCACATGATATCGCGGCACACCTATAAGAGTTTGTTGTCGGCCAATTATTTGACCATAGGGGAGGTGATGGCGAGAGCCGTCCCGACATCCCAACTACTGAAATTACCCCGATTTGGCAAGGCATCGTTGTCAGAGATAAACAGGGTTGTCAAGATGGCAGATTCATCCGTAACAGCCAAAGGTTCACAAGCCAGGTCTGAGTTCGCTTTGAATTATACACACATGGTAAGCTCTTTTCCACAACCCTATTTAGACAATTTACAGAACAAATATACCAAATTGATATCAGAAGAAAAAGACAGGCGCTGTCAGAAATTTCTTCAACAGAATCTGCCAACGATTCTATCAGCCACAAGATACATAGATGCCGACCTTCTCCAGTTCATGAACCTATGTCCTGGAAGGATTATGGAGAACACGCTGAGAAAAGCACAGACATTCATAAATCAACTGAAACCACTCATTCAAACCACAGGCAGGAAAAGTCCGTCAGAAATCAGTCTTGAAAACATCAAGCACAAGAATCCGTTATTCACAGACTCAGAATGTCAGTTTCTCCACGGCTTCAGCCTGCGTTATCAATACGAGCCCACTCTGTTCAGAGTCCTCACCTATATTCGCCACAGCAGTTTTCCCCAATTCAAGTTCTACAGGCTTTATGTCGGCATTGAGGATGGCATTCCTCACACCATTCAGCAGATATCATCAATGCACCAATGCACTTACGAATACGTCCGCAAGAAAATAAAGGAAATCGTATCAGACAGCAGCCATTCATTTCCATTTCCGTTGAACTTGTCAGGTTATCCCAAATTAATGTCAAGCTCCTATTTGACAGAAACTTCGAAAGTATATGAACGGATACGCGACCATGAACTCAACGGAATCTCATTCAGACTTTTCAGTCAGTTAATGATTTTATTCGGTCAGCACGAATTAATTGAAGTTGAAGGCCACAATATTCTGTTAAAGAAGACTATGCCCGAATTACGCCAGATGAGGCAAGCAATAAAGTCGATAGAAGTCCTGATGAAGAAGAAATACCCAGAAACCACAATCATAGACATAAGGCCACTGCTGAAGGACTTCGAAGACGCAGCTTTAGAAAAAGACGTAATAGAAATGTGCAATTATATCTGCACAAAAATCTATGGCTGCGAGCAGAAAAGCGACGAGGAGTACATCATCGGACAGAACCATGTGGATGTATCATACGACCTTTATCATCTATTAGAAGCTAACGGCAGTCCGATGAGTCTGAATGAACTGTTTGCAAAATTCAAAGAGAAGAACCCAGCTCATCACTACACCCATCCGTCGCAAATAAGGAATCACCTTCACAAACACAGCGGAATCAAGTCGGTAGGCAAAAAATCCATTTATGGCCTGAGCAGTTGGGAGAAGGTGTCATATTCAAGCCTCATAGAATCCATTGTCAGCCTGCTGGAGTCATCTTCTGCCCCACTCCGTCTGAAAGAGATCTTCGAAAAGATATCCAGCTGCTATCCCTGGGCAAAAGAAAAGAATATATATACGATTATGATGGCAGACACGCAGAAACGAATCGTCCGCTATCCAAATGGGCATTATGGCCTGAAAGGACATATCTACAAAGGCATGAATATACAAGTCCATGCATAACATATCATTGACATGGCACCATAATAAACAATAAAGTGCGAAATATTTGGCTAATTCATAAAAAAGCACTAATTTTGCGGTGGAAGAAGACATCAGCCCCATTCAGGCAATCACAAAGCAGATGTAACCCCAAACTCAAGCAGGGCCTTAGAAGCGAAATCCAATGGCAAAAGAAAAATATCTTCATGATGCAATAAAAACGATTGTAAACAGCTACGGAAAGAAACTGTACTACGACAAGCGGATGATAAATTATATTTCCGACTATTACAGTTTTGACCCACTGGCCCTTTACAATGTGATGAAAACCCTGATAGCAGACGGCTATGCAGGTCAGCTGATTGATGCCAGTCAGAATGGTGACTGGAAAATATATGTGACACAGTCCATTGCCAAAGTGCAGAAAAACTATGGCTTCGCCCCCATATACGTAAATTATTGCTTTCAGAGCCTGGCCTACGGCATCGGCTTATACCCCACGATAAACAAAAGGTTACTTGATGAGGTCGAGGGACGTTCACCGTCTCCCCCATCGTCCCCTTCTGCTCCTGCATCCCCAACGTCACGGAGAAATCAGGGTCAGAGTGTCAATCAGCCTGCCAAGCCACAAAAGCCAACCCCCAGCCAGCGGAGCCGAAATTCCGGTGCGAACCGCCAGCCCCCTCAGAATCCATTCCCCCCAAGGAATCAGGGCAGCACCTTCCCTCCCTTCCGTCCTTCTCCAGGCAATCCAAGTCCCCAGCCTCAAGGAAGCTCATCAAAACAGCAGGTGTCCTTGTCGAAAGGATGCGGCTGTTCCGGTTGTTTCGACAGCTTAACAAACACCTATGTCATCATCATCATCATCTTATGGGTCATCGCCCAATGTGGCAACTGATTCATATCAATGAACACTACGAGACAGAGAGATAAGAAGATTGTTTTCAAGATGATAGTAATTAATTTCTTACGCAAATGGACACTTCCTTGCTCTATTTTCATAGGCACAGTGTGTTATCTAGTATTTGCAAACATCCCATTTTTGTCAACAGCCAGCGAGACGTTCGGTAAGTTTTTTGACACAGTCTTTCCTTTTTGCGTATTTCTGACTCTGTTTACAACCTTTTCCAAGGTTGATTTTCACAAAATGCGCCTGACGAGATGGCAATTGAGTCTGATTGTCACTCAGCTTTTGCTGATAGTGCTGAACGTAGCAATCATCACGACATTCTCATGGAGCACAGAGTCGAAAATACTCTTGGAGTCCATGTTGACTTGCATTATCGCCCCCTGTGCAACTGCCGCCCCTGTGGTGACGGGCAAGCTAGGTGGAGACATCAACACGATGACGACCTACACCTTGATTTCCAGCATGCTATGTTCCGTTACGATTCCTTTGACCTTTCCATTGTTAGAGCAAGTGGAAGGTGTGACTTTTCAAACCTCATTCCTGACCATCATGGAAAAACTGGCAATAGTCATGCTGCTTCCTTTGTTGCTTGGCTGGGTTGTTCGTCATTATGTCCGCCCCCTGTATCGATTTATCATGTCCCACCCCAATCTGAGCTTTTATTTCTGGGCATTCACCCTTGCTATCACTACAGGCGTGACAGTAAAAAACATCAGTCACAGCGAATGCGGTTTATTCATCTTGCTTCTAATAGCCTTCCTTTCCTTCATGATTTGTCTCATGCATTTTAAAATCGGCCGTTTTATCGGTCATAAATACAACGAAACCATAAACTGTGGCCAGGGCATGTTCCAGAAAAACACAGCGATGGCCATTTGGGTATCCTATATGTATCTTCATCCAGTCGCTTCAATCGGCGCGGGTTGTTACGTGCTCTGGCAAAACATTATTAACTCATGGGAAATAGCTGAACACCAGAAAAAATCAGCAAAAATTGGTTAAAAGACAATAATTAATTCACGGAACGGCTATTTTTTTGTAAATTTGCATTAATTATACACAACACAAATGGAAGAGCTTAAATTCATTTTGTTTTTTTTAGTCGGTCTTGTTCTGATAGTAAAAGGAGCTGACTGGCTAACAGACGGTGCCTCCAGCATAGCACGCCGTCTCAATGTATCTTCATTGGTAATCGGCTTGACAATCGTGGCCTTCGGCACGAGTGCCCCCGAGTTAATAGTCAGCGTCCTTTCCTCAATCGACGGCAAGACAGACATAGCGATGGGTAATATAGTGGGAAGCAATATATTCAATGCATTGGCCGTAATGGGCATCACAGCTTTGGTGTGTCCTGTTCGGTGCACGAAACAGAACATCTATTTTGATGTACCAATTTGTGCAGTCGCGTCAATTCTGTTAGTGTCATTTACCTTATTCGACGGCCTACTATCCCAAGTCGAAGGCATTATTTTGCTCTTGTGTTTCATCACTTTTGTCCTGTATTCCATATACATAGGTAAAAGAGGAAAGCCAACAGACTTAGATAATCAAGAGTCATCGAGCAGTAAAGAAATGCCAGTATGGCAAGCTATTATATGGTTTCTAGTCGGTTTAGGCTGCCTTGTGTTTGGCGGTGACTGGTTTGTAGATGGGGCCAGCGGTATAGCCAGTATGCTTGGCGTGAGCGACGCCGTAATTGCCTTAACCATCGTAGCCGCCGGCACCTCTTTCCCCGAATTGGTGACCTCCGTGATCGCAGCCAAGAAAGGCGACACCGATATGGCATTGGGAAATGTGGTAGGCAGCAACGCCATCAACATATTCCTGGTACTCGGCCTGACCTCCACCATCACGCCTGTGCCTCTTGGAAATGTAAGCATGATCAACATGTTCGTAGTCCTTGGCTCAAGCGCCTTGCTATGGTTTTTCTGCTATTGGGGTAAAAAACAATATTACATCGTTCGCAGGGAAGGAATCATCCTGACCTTATTTGCAATAGGTTATTACGTATGGGCTGTGTTAAGCCGTTAACAAAAAAATAAAATTTGCCTATGGATTCCAAGACCATCATTGAAATCCGAGACTTATCGACCGGATACAGTACAAAGAAAGAAGAGAAAATCATTGGTGCTCACTTGAACGGGTCGCTCAGCGAGGGCGACTTTGTATGCCTGCTGGGTCCCAATGGCTGCGGTAAGTCCACATTGCTGAAAACCTTGTCCGGTCTGCAACGCTCCATTCACGGAGAAGTGATCGTTCAGAATATTCTGCTGAGCAACTATAAGCCCAAAGAGCTGTCGAAAGTGGTGAGTGTGGTGTTGACAGACAACTCGAAACTGAACGGCATGAACGTGTATGACGTGGTCTCGATGGGCCGTAGCCCCTATACCGGCTTTTGGGGACAGCTGAAAGAGAACGACCACGCCATGGTTGACAAATGCCTTCAATGGGTGGGAATCACAGAGTTGAAAGGCCGTCTGATGGGTGAGCTCAGTGATGGTGAGCGTCAGAAAGTGATGATAGCAAAATCCATAGCCCAGGAAACGCCAATCATATTGCTTGACGAGCCAACAGCCTTTCTGGACTACCCGAGCAAAGTATCCATCATGATGATGCTGCATCGTCTGGCCAAGTCGAAGAACAAGACCATTCTGCTCTCCACACACGACATCGAGAATGCCCTTCAAATATCAGACAAGATATGGCTGCTTGAAGAAGAGCAAGGCTTGATAAGCGGCATACCGGAAGACTTGTGCCGTGAGGGCTATATCGATAAGTTCTTCGTGACAGACGGCGTGTATTTCGACAAGGAGCAATGCTCATTCCATCTTCGCTATAAGACGGCACGTGAGGTGCTTATCAGCGGGAATCCGGACAGTATTGATTATCAATTAACCCGTCGTGCGCTGATACGTAACGGCATAAAGCCTATCCGTAGGATAGAAGACTCCAAACAGAAAGGCACATTGGAGTCAGTTGTTATTGACGCCCCTGGCGACGGCACATTCCGTATGTTGGACAATGGCAAGGAGACACTTCGTGTGAACCGAATAGAGCATATCCTGAACATAACAACAGCCACAATCACCAAAAACCACATACAGGCAGTCAGAGACGCTGCCAACATGACGCAATACGAGTAGAAGAAATTATGAGATGATGGGAAAAACACAAAAAGAAAAAACTAACAAAACCAATATGAGAAAATTAAATTTATTTATTCTTCTTTCAGTATTAGCCATTGAGGTAATGGCAGTACCAGCAAAACGAGTAGTCAAAACAATCACACAAAGTGACGGCACCCAACTGGATGTCATGCTTCGTGGCGACGAGTCATTTCATTTCTACAGCACAACGGACGGCATACCCCTTATTGAGACTCCAGACGGATATGCTTATGCCAAGGTTGAGAACGGCATATTAACCTCGACAGGCATGAGGGCCCATAATCTGCGCGACAGAATGATCAACGAGACCAGCTATGTGGAATTTGGCGGAGCAGCCAACCGTGTCACAGTCCATCAACTCTGGTCGCAGAAGAATGCTTCCCGCAATGCGCATCGTTTACTTCGTTCCGCCATGAAGAAAAGGCAGGACGAGTCCAAGAAAGTGAAATCACGCGCATCAGCAACTGAGACCGTAAAGAAAGGTCTGGTCATCCTTGTGAACTTCAGTGACGACAACAAACTGCAATATGGGAAATCAGATTTTAATGAAATGTTCAACACCACTGGCTACAACAAAAACCGCCATATCGGCTCTGTGCGCGACTATTTCAAAGACCAGAGTTATGGGCAGCTGGAGATAGACTTTGACGTAGTTGGCCCCTATCAACTTAGTAACAAGATGTCGTATTACGGTGAGAACGACAGCAAAGGTGACGACAAACATGCTGGTCAGATGGCCGCAGAAGCCTGCCAGTTGGCCAATGCCGACGTAAACTATTCGGACTATGACTGGGACGGCGACGGTGAGGTAGATCAGGTTTATATCATCTACGCAGGTTATGGCGAAGCAACCACTGGTGCACCCAAAAACACCGTATGGCCCCACGAATGGACCTTGACGAGTTCGGATTATGGTAAATCTCTGAAACTGGACAATGTGATAGTTGACACATACGCATGCAGCAATGAGTTGTCGGGCACGAGCGGAAGTGTGATGGACGGAATCGGCACAGCCTGCCACGAATTCTCACATTGCCTGGGCCTTCCCGACCTTTATGACACATCAGAGAAGTGCTTCGGAATGGCCACATGGTCTATTATGGATTATGGCTGTTACAACGGCCCATGGGGCTATGAAGGGTGCGTTCCTTGTGCCTATACCGCATACGAGCGTTTCTTTGCCGGCTGGGTTGAACCGACCGAGCTTCACGATGGCTGTATCGTGAATGGCATGAAAGCAATAACAGAGAGCGAGGATTGCTATATCATATACAATGACAAGGTGAAGGATGAGTATTATTTGCTTACAAACATCCAAAAGAAATCGTGGAACACCTATGCCGAAGGTCACGGTCTGCTGGTGATGCACGTAGACTATGATGAATCTGCTTGGT
>OCTX012282904.1_pt1 | contig 44528 bp, 28 predicted proteins | sample 1539691 | NCBI WGS metagenome assembly OCTX01 (sample SAMN02144231, study PRJEB22623) | gut metagenome | biome: sheep rumen | host: Ovis aries | place: New Zealand
GAACAGGATCCAGCAGGACAAGCAGGAGATGGAGAACCTGAAATATGAGGCTGAGCGTGCAGAGCGCGAGGGCGACTACGGCAAGGTGGCTGAGATCCGCTACTCGAAGCTGAAGATGCTCGACGATGACATCAAGCGCATCCAGGCACAGCTGGCCGACGCACAGAACGGCAATTCGCTGGTGCGTGAAGAGGTGACTGCCGACGATATCGCCGAGGTGGTATCCCGCTGGACAGGCATCCCCGTCACCCGCATGATGCAGAGCGAGCGCGAAAAGCTGCTCCATCTGGAGGAAGAGCTCCACAAGCGTGTGATCGGTCAGGAAGAGGCCATCACCGCCGTCTCCGATGCCGTGCGCCGCTCGCGTGCCGGACTGCAGGATCCCAAGCGCCCTATCGCCTCGTTCATCTTCCTCGGCACAACGGGTGTCGGTAAGACCGAACTCGCCAAGACGCTCGCCGAGTATCTGTTCAACGACGAGACCATGATGACGCGTATCGATATGTCGGAGTATCAGGAGAAGCATACCGTCAGCCGACTCATCGGCGCACCTCCGGGCTACGTAGGCTACGACGAGGGTGGACAGCTCACCGAGGCCGTGCGACGCAAGCCTTATTCCGTCGTGCTCTTCGACGAGATAGAGAAAGCCCATCCCGACGTGTTCAACATCCTTCTGCAGGTATTGGACGACGGACGACTGACGGACAACAAGGGGCGTACGGCCAACTTCAAGAACACCATCATCATCATGACCTCCAACGCCACGCGAGAGCAGCTGCGCACCACGATGCGCCCGGAGTTCCTCAACCGTATCGACGAGATCATCACCTTCACGCCGCTCACCAAGGAACAGATTGCCGATGTGGTTCGCCTGCAGATGAAGAAGGTCACCGACATGCTCGAGCCGCAGGGCATCCGCCTGGAGTGCACGCCGCAGGCCATCGCCTACCTCGCCGAGGAAGGCTACGATCCCGACTTCGGTGCCCGTCCGGTGAAGCGAGCCATCCAGCAGTTCGTGCTCAACGATCTCTCGAAGAAGATCCTCGCCGACGAGGTAGACCGCACCAAGCCTATCGTCATCGACGACTTCGGCGACGGTCTCATCTTCCGCAACTAATCCAAAATGTCACACTCGGGACAATCCCTTGTGTGACATTTTTCATATCCGCCAATCCCTATACTTCGCAAATCGCAAATGTAGCAGTGTAGCGGCGTAGCGGCGTAGCGCGACGCATTGTCTGTCTATCTTTCCAGTCTTTGGTTGAGCAGATCGCAAAGCTGTTGCCCCTTCATCTCTAGACCATTGGTGTAGATCTCATACGGTTTGCCTGGATGAAGGTTCTCCGGGTATCTGACGCGAGACTTCCTACTGTCGAGGATCTCATCCTCCGGCTTCCAGAGCTCAGTACCTTGTTTGTATCTCACGCCGATCACATCCTGCCCGTTATAACGTGTCGGGTAGAAAGACTCCACATCGTTGAAAAGCACTGACCACGGCTCCGACGTATTCACCTTAACAGCGCTGTCGTAGACAATCAGTCTGGGCTTTCTCCAGATCCGTTTCAGGATGTTGATGACAACAAAGAAGCCGAACATGCCTAACAGGATCATTCCGCTATACTCATATCCGCTTTTCAGTATGGCATAGACTGCCCAGATGCAAATCGTAAGACTCCCTGCCAGGTCAGTGTCGGATTTCCAGTAGGATTCGTACACTTTGATCGTTTCCATATCTTTTTCCATAATGCTGTGACTTTATTGGTTTGATAATATCGTTTACTCATCTCTGTATTCCAGAATGTCGCCAGGCTGACATCCCAGTTCCCGACAGATGGCCTCAAGGGTGGTGAAGCGCACGGCCTTGGCCTTTCCCGTCTTCAGAATCGAGAGGTTAGCCAGCGTGAGCCCCACTCGTTCAGCCAGTTCGCTGAGCGACATCTTCCGCCTGGCCATCTCGACATCCAGATTTACTATGATTCTTCCCATCGCCCGTCAGATAGTTAAGTCCTGCTCTTCCTTCAGTTTCAACCCGATGACAAACACTTCGGCCGTAATCAGGCAGAACACGCTGAAGATAAAATCGTCCATCGTTTCGTTGTAGATCTTTTCAGCAGAGACATGATTAAACAAGTCGTAGACGAAGATGATGGCGGTAGAGGCCAGCATGCCCCACCCCGTCCAGCGCAGCAAGGGGACATTATCCCAGACGAACACCCTGTCGCGGTTGACATTCAGTATAAACCGTACAAAGGCGATAAGCGCGCGTATAATAAGGAATATGGCGGCGAGTCCTATCATCATCTCTAGAAACCCGCCCCAAAAGGATGACATGCCAGTAGCTTGCCTGCCGTCTTCCCAGCCTTGCCTGAAGGCTGCGGCATTCTCTCCGAAGCTCATGACGTTGCCGATAATCACCTGTGCCGCCTTCAGCAACAGCATCAGCACACAGAACACATTCAGTTTCTTTTTCATAATCTTTATCGTTTAATTTATGATATTTATCGAATTTCGATATGCAAAAGTATATCTTTTCTTTCAACCCACCAAATAAATTCGATAAAATTTTATTGAAATACGATAAATTAACTTTCTATAACATATCTTCATTGACGCAATAAAGGCCCGTGCACGAGGTGGTGGTGACAGCCGCGCTACACCGCTACACTGCTACATTTGCACTTTTTTTCTCTCATTATTGCCGTGATTGGCATTTTTTTTATAAATTTGCAACGGCAATCAATTCTTGACAATGTATCAACTTTAGAACTCAATTCATATCCGATATGAAAATAAGACAAATCATCGCCGTCGCGCTGCTCTTTGCGGCAGGCGGGGCACAAGGACAATTACCGCAGGACATCAATGTGGATCTGCCTGAGATGTATAAGGAGATAGACGAGGCCATCGGCAACTCGCCACAATACATCGCCGACTACAGGGCGAAGCTGAGGAAGGTGGAAGAGGATCTTAGCGGAGCGACTACCGACGAACAGCGACTGATGCTGGAGATGCAGCTGAGCGACATGTACGAATCGTTTATCGCCGACTCGGCGCTGAACTATACCATTCGCAGCATGAAGACGGCAAAGGCGCTGGGGATGGAGGATGCGGCAGAAGACTGTCAGGCTCGCATAGCCTACCTGTGTGCATTCCTCGGCTCGCAGACTGAAGCGCTTACCATCCTCAAGAATGTCGACAGGGCGAAACTGTCGAAGAAAGGACTGATTTCGTATTATCGGGCCTATACGCTGTCATACAACTACATGAGCATCTACTGCAAGACGCCAGCCATGCGCGAAGAGTCAACGCAGCAGTACCGGCTGTATATGGACAGTCTGCTCAATGCGGTTCCACCAGAGTCGGAGCTGTATTTCCGCCATCGCGAGCCGATGCTCGTGGAAGAGGGAAAGCTCGACGAGGCCTTGAAGATGAACGACAAGCGGCTCAATCTGGCGGAGGCAGACTCGCACGACGATGCCATCATCGCCTACAACAGACATACGATCTATCTGCGCAAGGGAGATATGGAAATGGCCAAATACTGGCTGTGCCGCTCGGCGCTGGCCGATGTGCGCAATGCGGTGATGGACCAGACATCGCTGATGTCGCTGGCAGAACTGCTGAACAGCGAGGGCGACACGGAGCGCGCCAACCGCTATATCGCCTTCACATGGGAGTGCAACCGCCGCTATAGTCCCAACATGCGTTCCTGGCAGATGGCGCCATTGTTCTCGGCCATTGAGCAAAACTACGAGACGCTGTTCGACATGAAGGGCAGGCTCCTGACGATATGGGCCGTGATAGCCACCATCCTGCTCATCGTGCTTGCCGTCTACCTTGTGACCATCAACAAAGAGCGCAAACAGCTGAAGAATACCCACAAGGGACTGAAGGAGTCGAACGAGCAGTTGGAGCAGACCAACCACAAGCTGGAATGGACGCACAAGAAGGTGATGACCAACAACACGGAACTGATTGCCCTTAACAAGAAGCTGGAAGAACAGATAGAAGCACTGAAGAAAAAATGCGGCGGTTAGAACCGTCGCATTTTCTGAGTGGTGCCATCGGCATAGCGCACGATGTAGATGCCTGCCTTGTCGGGCTGAGCCTTCAGCTGGCGACCGCTGACGTCGTACCAGGCTACAGGACGGCTGTCGGTCTTCTCGGGCGCTGAGATGGCAGTACCGTAACTCGGCACGTCGGCCAGATCGACGATAGTGATGCCCATATTGTTGGGATCAACATTCACCCTATTCTTTTTCCACACCTCGAGGTCGTAGTTGATGTGCCAGGCAATCAGACCGTGGGAAGGCAGGAACTTGTCCCACGACTCCTTGACACGGTTCTCTACGAGATAGTAGTTGGTGGAGCCCTCAAACTGCTCGATGATGGCGGCATCAGGGTGGAGATGGAGAGGTTGGAGTTCGCCTACATCGGCCACGCTGCCCACACGCCGAGGCTCAAGCCAGCCACAGAAGAAGCGCTCGAACGACGAATAGCCGGCAGGATACCAGCTGTCGCCGTTATAGTTACCCGCATCCATCACGTCAAACTGCCCTGGCGTCTCAGTCTTACCCGTATATTCGACATCGTAGATATCAGGAAGTCCGAGGCAGTGGCTGAACTCATGGCAGATGGTGCCGATGCCATTGATGCGGTCTCTTGAATCCAGTTCATTACCGCAGGCATAGGTATCGATGTCCAGGCCTTGCAAGGTAAGCGGCGAACCTGTATTGCCCGAGATGCTTGACTCATGAGGCCAGATGAGATCGGTATCATCATAGCTGGCTTCACCATGACCGGCATAGACGATGTAGACCTGATCGACCTCGCCGTCTTCATCCCAGTCGTAATCCTTGAAGTTTACCTCACCGTCGGCAGCCTTGCAAGCCTCGATAATCAGTTCGTAAGGACGATCGTCGAACGACACATCGCCATAGTCAACATTGCGGCCGTAGTAAGCATACTTGTTCTTGGCGGTATAGGGGCCTTTCACATCGAAATCGATGGCGAACTTGCCATAGCTCTGGGCTACGAAATAGTCACGGATACTACCATTGACGAGCACGCCGTTCACGGCCTTGAGATTCTCCTTGTTGGCAACATCGTTCCACATCTCGTGGACATCGAAAGTCTTGCCGTTCTTGTTCTTGTTGACAAACTTGAGGTTGGGGAACTCCATCAGGATAATCAGTCCGCGTTTCGAGCCGACATATTGCTTCGGTGTACCCAAATCAGCTCGAGTAGCATGACGGGCTACGCCATTAGGATAGAAGCCCTTGGCACAAGGTATGCGCTGGGCATGGGTTGCTGCCGACATCAGCAGCAGCATGGAAATGATAATGGTCTGTTTCATATTATGGTTTATATACTTTATTTACGCTCTTACCCTTCCTGACGATGTAGATGCCCTTCGACTGAGGCGAAGCGGGCAGGCGTCGCCCTTGCAGGTCGAACCAAGCCTCCTCGTCCTCAATTTCACGGACAGTCACGCTATGATCGATTCCCGTGCCCTCTTTCATGAAATCGAAGGATATGCGCCCTTCGGCATCCATGGTGATGTTGGTAATGGGCTTGTCGAATTGCATGGCGGGAATAGAGGCTTTCGTCAGATGGTTGTTGAGGGAGTCGCCCACGATGTAGGGATAGGCAGACAGACTGAGATAGTTGCTGTGACCGTCAGTCGTGAAGTGGTTATCGCTTCCGAAGAAAGCCTCGCTCTCGCGATAGTTACGGTTATCAGCATATATGAGCCGTATCCTTGAAGACGATGCGCTATTCGGGAAGAGGTCGCCTTTCGTGTAGCCGGTCACATGCGTCACCAGCAGGCCGTTGCCTGGCACATAAAAGTCGTAGCCCCGCTGCTGGCGGTTCTCCAGAATGTAATACTCTTCCGAATTGTCATCGTTGTGGATGACATAAGCCACAGGCTCGTCATCCCAAGCAGGCATATCGGAGATTGTGGCAGGAGCTGTGAGTTCCTTAAAGTCGTACCAGTCACATATCCACCGCTCAAGGGCAGAATAGTTGGGCGGCGAGAAACCGTTGTGGATATAATTGCCGCCATCCATCAGATCCCATTCGTCGAAGTAGGAATAAACGGCAGAATTGGATATGGGATATAGATCAGGCAATCCCATACAGTGTGAGAACTCATGGACAAAGGTGCCATAGCCGTCGAGATCTTTCTTGTTCCGAAGTTCGCTGACACAGGCATACTGGGTAAGCTCCATGCCATCCAGTTCTTTCCACGTGAGATAATTCTTATGCGGCCAGATGTTTTCAGGCAAACCGCCTCTGTTCTCACCAGGGCCGGCAAAGACCACCATGACCACATCGACGATGGTGTCGCCGCTCCAGCTGTAAGGCGCCAAGTCAATATTCGCAGCCACACAGGCGTCATAGACCATTCCTTCCGCATTGGTGTCTTCACCAGCCTTTCCAGCCCTGTTCTTACCATAATAGCGCACAGTCTCAGGCAGCATGACAGGCCCTATGACATCGAATACGGGCTCGAACAATCCCCCACTCTGCTTCTTGAAATAGTCGGCCACACAGCCGGCTGCGCCATGCTCTGAATAGCCTTCCTGATTAAGGAGGGCATCCCAGTAGGCCTTGATCTCGTTATCGGGGACCGAGAAGCCCTGATTATTGAAAGCCGCCAGAATCACCGGGATACGTACGCGGCCTGTGGTCTTCGACACACGGACACCATGATAGTCAGAACCGCCACGGGTGCCGGAAGTCAGCAAACTACGGTCGCAGGGGATACGCTTCTGGGCACTGGCAGACAGTACTGCCAGCACCACAAAAGCGGCTATCGTCAGGAATCGCCTCATTTGGCAGCAGGACACCAGGGCTTCAAGGTCTTGAAGAAGTCGTTGCCCTTGTCGTCGACGAGGATGAATGCGGGGAAGTCTTCTACGTCGATCTTCCATACTGCCTCCATGCCGAGCTCGGGATACTCCACGCACTCGATGCTCTTGATGCAGCTCTGAGAGAGGACGGCTGCCACGCCGCCGATGGAACCCAGATAGAAGCCGCCGTACTTCTTACAAGCCTCTGTTACAACGTCTGAACGGTTACCCTTGGCAATCATTACGAGCGATGCACCATTAGACTGGAACTCGTCAACGTACGGATCCATACGGTTGGCCGTGGTCGGACCCATCGAACCACAAGGATAACCCTCCGGCGTCTTGGCAGGTCCGGCATAGAGCACAGGATACTTCTTGAAGTAGTCGGGCAATCCCTCGCCGGCATCCAGACGGGCCTTCAGCTTGGCGTGAGCGATATCACGGGCTACGATGATCGTACCCTTCAGGTTGACGCGAGTAGAGACGGGATACTTAGAGAGTTCGGCACGCACGGCATCGATACCCTCGTTGAGGTCGATGACGATGGTGTTCTGTCCCTCGCCAGCCTTTGCATACTCTGCAGGAATCAGTTCGGAGGGGTTGGCATCCATCTTCTCGAGCCAGATACCGTCGGCATTGATCTTGGCCTTGATATTACGGTCGGCAGAGCAGCTGACACCCATACCTATCGGGCAGCTGGCACCATGACGCGGCAGACGGACCACACGGATATCGTGAGCCAGATACTTACCGCCAAACTGTGCGCCGAGACCGATCTTATGAGCCTCTTTCAGAAGTTTCTGCTCGAGGTCTACATCGCGGAAGGCACGACCTGTCTCGTCGCCTGTGGTGGGCAGACCGTCGTAGTACTTGATGGAAGCGAGCTTCACGGTGAGCAGGTTCTTCTCGGCCGATGTGCCACCGATCACGAAGGCGATGTGGTAAGGCGGACAAGCAGCGGTACCCAGCGACTTCATCTTCTCTACGAGGAAGGGGATGAGCGTGCCCTCGTTCTGGATGGTAGCCTTGGTCATCGGATAGAAGTAGGTCTTGTTGGCAGAGCCACCACCCTTGGCCACCATCACGAACTTATACTCGGCACCCTCGGTAGCCTCGATATCAATCTGTGCAGGCAGGTTGCAACGGGTGTTCACCTCGTCGTACATGTTCAGCGGGGCATTCTGCGAGTAGCGCAGGTTGTCCTGTGTAAAGGTGTTAAACACGCCCAGGCTCAGAGCCTCCTCATCCTCGAAGCCAGTCCATATCTGCTGACCCTTCTCACCGTGGATGATGGCCGTACCAGTGTCCTGACAGAATGGCAGGATGCCACGGGCAGCCACCTCGGCATTGCGCAGGAACTGCAGGGCTACATACTTATCGTTCTCTGAGGCTTCAGGATCATTCAGGATATGAGCTACCTGGAGGTTATGCTCGCGGCGCAGCATGAACTCCACATCGTGAAAAGCCTGTTGGGCAAGAAGCGTCAAAGCCTCTTTCGACACCTTTACGATCTGCTTGCCTTCAAACTCGGCGGTGGTCACACCGTCTTTCGTCAAAAGGCGATACTCTGTCTTGTCTTCGCCCACCTGAAACATCGGGGCATACTTGAAATCTACGTTTTTAGCCATAATTGTATTTGTTTAATGAATGATTATTTAATATCCGAAAATCTCTTCTGTAGTCAGGCGGCGGATGGGGCCGATCTTGCCGAGGGCCTCCATGTCGAGTTCTTTCTCGTCGCCGAGGATGATGTAGCGATAAGCCTTGTTTGCCATCTGTGCTTTCTCGAAGTCGACGATGGTCTGCAGATTGATACCGGGGAGGGCGTTATACACCCGTTCGTTCTGATCGTAGTCGATACCCAGACGCTTCGCCATCAGGTAGGCATTGATGACACCCGACTTCGTGACACGCATGCTGGCGAGCTGCTTGGTCACGGCATCCTTGGCAATCTGGAAGGCCGTCTCGCTGGCGGGCATATCGTTGAGGATGACATGGAACTGGTTCACGGCATCCATCATCTTATCGTTCTGCGTGATGATATATGTCTGGCAGTACTCCTTCTCGTCTTTCTTGGAAGGCGTGATGTAATAAGCCGCAGCACTGTAGGCCAGACCACGGGCCTCGCGCATCTCCTGGAACACGATGCCGTTCATACCGCCACCGTAGTATTCGTTGAAGAGATCCACCACGGCCTCCTGCTCAGGATGCCAGTCGCGGCTCTCGTTGTGATACATCATCAGGTAGATGTTCTTGGCATCGTAAGGCGCAATCCATATCTCGTTGGTCTTGGCCTCCTGACGCACGTAGGGCTTGCACTTGGGCACATCGGCCAGAGCCTGGGGAGTCGGATGGGCCTTACCCAGCACATCAGAGAGCTCCTCGGGCGACAGTTTGCCGTAGTACAGCACCGAGTGCTTCAGATTGGGCAGGTTGGCAATCAGCGAGAGCAACTGCTGGGGATCAGCCTGGCGGAGCTGCTCCTCGCTCATCATGTCGCGCTGCGCGTTGTGCTCACCGAAAGTGGCATAGGAAACCAGACGTGCGAAGTTCGAACGCTGATCGGTCTTGGCATCCTCGCGCGATTTCAGGATCAGGCCTACATACTGGTCGTAAGAATCCTTGTCGGCCTTGGCGTTTCTCACCACGCTTTCGAGCAGTGCCAGCGCCTCAGGCATCTGCGACTGCAGACCGCTGAGCGAGATGTTCAGGTTGTCGGCATGCACGTTGACCGAATAGTTGCAGGCCAGGTTGTAGAACTTCTGCTTCACCTCGGCAGCCGAGAGTTTGTCGGTTCCCACATAGTCGAGATAGCCGGCAGCGATGTCGTAACGGTTGTCGTCCTGCTGGCCGAACTCATAGCGGAACACGATGGTGAAGAGGTCGTTCTCTGTGTTCTGCTTATAGTAAAGGGGCAGTTTGTTCTTAGTCTCTCCGATGACGAGATCCTTCTTGAAATCCACGAACTTCGGATGGATGGGCTCCACCTGCGACTCCTGGATCTCCTTCACGAAGGCGCTCATCTGGTCGCGATTTGCCGGAATCGGGGTGATGGCAGGCTTGTCGATCTTCTTCTGGGTAGAGTCCACGCCCGTCTTCTTATAGATGGTGGCATAGCCTGCGGAGAAGAAACGGTTGGCAAAGGCCACGATCTGCTCCTTGGTCATCTTCGACACACGGTCCAGCTTGCCTATCTTCTGTTCCCAGCTGATGCCGTCGATAAAGGCATTCATAAACTGACGGGCGCGCCACTGGTTGCTTTCGAGGGATCTCTGGTAGTTGAGCTTCATGTTGTTGATCACACTCGGCAGGAGATCGTCGGAGAAATTGCCCTTCTTCAGGTTTTCGATCTCTGCCAGCATCAGGTCTCTCACTTCCTCGAGCGACTGCTCGGGCTTAGGCTTGCCCATCAGCAGGAAAGAAGAATAGTCCTGCTCGTCTTGCAGACCTGCCTGAGCGCTCAGCACCTTCATCTGCTGGCTCAGATTAATGTCAAAAATGCCAGCCTTGCCATTGTTCAGCATATAGCCAATCACGTCGAGCGTGTCACATTGCAGATCCGAGGCTTTCTTGGCGAGCCAGCCCACCCACACGTTTTCTGCCTGCTGGCCTACGACGACAGTATCCACGGGTGCCGTCAACGGCTTCTGCTCTGGGAACACAGGCTGCGCGACGTCAGCGCCGGGTTTCCAACCACCAAAATATTGGTCGATGATGGCGATGGTCTTGTCCATATCGAAGTCGCCTGCCATACAGATGGCCACATTGTTGGGCACATACCACTTCTTGAAGTAGTTCTTGATATTGGTGATTGAAGGATTCTTCAGGTGCTCCTGCGTACCGATCGTGGTCTGTGTGCCATAGGGGTGCGTCGGTGTTAGTTTCTCGCCCAGAGCCTTCCACAGTTTGTCGCCGTCATCCGTGAGATAGATATTATACTCCTCATACACAGCCTCTAGCTCAGTATGGAAGCCGCGAATCACCATATTCTGGAAACGGTCGCTCTGGATCTTAGCCCAGTTCTCAATCTCGTTGCTGGGAATATCCTCCGTATAGCAGGTCACATCGTTCGAAGTGAAGGCGTTGGTTCCTTCAGCACCGATAGCGGCCATCAGCTTGTCGTACTCATTGGGGATGAAGTACTGGGCGGCCAACTGCGAGATGCTGTCGATCTCATGATACTTCTGCTTGCGGGTTTCAGGGTCCGTCAAGCGGCGATATTCCTCATAACACTGTTCGATCTTGTCGAGCAAGGGTGCTTCGGCAGCCACGTTGTTCGAGCCGAAATGGGTGGTGCCCTTAAACATCAGGTGCTCCAGATAGTGCGCCAGACCGGTGGTCTCTGCCGGATCGTTCTTCGAACCTGTACGCACGGCGATATAGGTCTGAATACGCGGACGCTCCGTGTTCACAGAGAGATACACCTTCAGACCGTTGTCGAGGGTATAGATGCGCGTCTGCATCAAGTCGCCCGGCACCGTTGCATACTGATAATCCTTTGCCTGGATGCTCATCCCGAGCATCATCGCACCAATAGTCAATAATACTTTAGCCTTCATCCTTTTTTCCAAATATTTATACCTTATTTATAATTATAAATGCGCTATGATGACGATTTCCTAGTTCTCATAGTCGATCTCGTGGTCGAGTTTCGAGAGGAAATCCTCATACACCTCCAATTCCACGTCGCCCATCTGGTATTCCTTCTCGGCATCCTTTCTAATCTCGGCAATCCACGCACGGCGAGCCTTGATGTAGTCCTCATGGATCTGAGAAACGTCTTCCTCGGTAATCTCCTCCAGACCGTAATAGTCGAGAATCATCTGATAGGACCACGCCCAGCGGTAGTCGCTATAGTTATCGTTGATCTCCACGAAACGGTCAAGCAGCTGCTGGATATTGTCAATGTCGCCGTTCTTGATATCACGAACCACGCGCAACTCCTCACTCTCTGGCAGGAGCAATCCGCTAAGATCTGTCCAGCGGCCCTTGCCCACAAGACTCTTCGGACGCCCGAAGAAGCCCTCCTTCTGTGCACGCTTCAGCACGGCACCCATATAGATACGCAGCGCGATATCGTAATACTTCAGTCCTTTGCGGAGGGAAGAGGCATTGATCACGTATTCGTGGAAGTTATAGGTCGACACGTTGTCACCCGAGGCTTCGCGCAGGGCCTTCAGCACCTTGATGCCTTCCATGATCTCACCCACGGTGAAGGGCGAGAGCCAGTCGAAGTTGATGATACTCTTACGCGACTGCTTCGAACGCTTGTCGCGCTTCGGCCACTTCTTGATATCACGATAGAGTCCCACGGTGGTAATGTTACGGCCAGGCACCAGATAGCAGTCCTCGCCGTAGGCCATCAGATAGCTGAAGGGCAGATTACGTGTGTCAGGATGGTGCATCAGCTTGCCGAAGCACACGGAGAAAGCACCAATCGTGGCAGGCATCAGCACGTATGAGCCTGAGGCGGTCTTCGTGCCGCGCTCAAGGGTGCCGTAGTGCAGAGGTCCCATCTTGTAGGCGTGATTTGAGAAGTTGGTGTTAGAGCCGGCATTATAAAACGAGAACTCACCGCCGATGAGCAGCGAGCTCTTATGGTGACTGGCACAGAAGGGACCGCAGAAAGCAGCACAAGCCTCACCATTGGCCATATACGAGTTGGCGAAGAAGAGCGAAGCCTCAGCCGTAAAGCCGTTTGTAATCTGACAAGCCTCACCCACGAAGCAGTCCTGCATCTTCACGCTGTTGTTGATCGAACAGCCGTCACAGATAATCGAGTTTTCACAGATCACACCTGTGCCGATGAACACGGGCGCATCCATCGACGACATCACCGTACACTCCGACAGACGGGCAGCACCCGAGATCTCACAGTCGCCCTTGATGATAGTGTTGGTGATATCCTTGGCATTGATGATCTTCACGTTGTTTCCGATATAGCCGCGATCTGGACGCGACACGCGCAGCTCGTCCTCGATCATCTGCTGCAGGGCTTTCTTCAGCTGCTTGTCGCGGTCGTGCTTTACCATAAAGGCGGCAATCTGACTATTCAGCTCACGGAAGATGGTCACGTTGCCGTCGCCCATCTCGTTCAGCACAGAGATGGTGGAGCCTTCACCGAAGGTGGCATCGTCTGTGGTCTCGAGCGTACATATATTAGATATGTAGCAGTCGTTGCCGATGGTATAGTTGTTGATATAGTTGCCCACCTTCTCGATCAGACAGTCGTTGCCGACGGTTACGTTGCGAAGGGTGGCATCATTGATGCCTGAGTGCTTGGAGAATCCCTTGGTCACCTCAATCATCTTGTTAAAGGCGCCCAGACGGATATCGCCATAGAACATCACGCGGTGGAAGTTGTAGGGAATGAAATTCTCATCCACCATGACGCGCTGCCAGTCTTCTGCCCAGCATACATTGTTCTCCAGAACTTCAATTTCTGTTTGTGTCAGTTGTCTGTAATTACTCATAATCTTGATATAAAAAATCGTTATATGGATATTTTTGTACGTGTAGTTCGCGCACCCTGCGATACAGGATGTCGCGCAACTCGTCGATATTCTCTTTCTGCTTGGCGGAGATGAAGATACACTCCATGTAGTGCTGGTTCTCACCGCTTCGGGCCATCCACGTCTTCTTCAGATCGTCAAGCGTGTAGTTCTCCTTCGACATGGGTGTCAGGTCGTCTTCATCCTTCTCCACCCACGTATAGGCGTCGATCTTGTTGAACACGAGCATCGCGGGCTTCTCCGAACAGCCCAGTTCCTTCAGCGTTTCCTCCACCACACGAATCTGTTCCTCGAAATCGGGGTGCGAGATATCCACCACATGCACCAGCATATCGGCCTCACGCACCTCGTCGAGGGTGCTCTTGAAACTCTCCACCAAGTCGGAGGGCAACTTGCGGATGAATCCTACGGTGTCAGCCAGCAGGAAGGGCAGATTGTCGATGGTCATCTTCCGCACGGTGGTGTCGAGCGTGGCAAAGAGTTTGTTCTCTGCAAACACCTCGCTCTTGGCCAGCAGGTTCATCATCGTCGATTTGCCCACGTTGGTATAGCCTACGAGGGCCACACGGATCAGGCGCCCTCTGTTCTTGCGCTGGGTGGTCTTCTGCTTGTCGATCTCCGCCAGCCGCTGTTTCAGCAGGGTGATACGCTGCAGGATGATACGACGGTCCATCTCCAACTGTGTCTCACCGGGGCCACGCAGTCCCACACTACCCTTTCCGCCACCAGAGCCTGAGCCGCCGCCCTGTCGCTCCAGGTGGGTCCAGAGCCGCTGCAGTCGTGGCAGCATATAGCGATGCTGCGCCAGTTCCACCTGTGCCTTGGCCTCGGCAGTCTGGGCGCGCATAGCGAAGATATCGAGGATCAGCGACGTTCTGTCGAGGATCTTCACCTGCAGTTCCTTCTCGATGTTACGGATCTGCTTGGCACTCAGTTCATCGTCGAAGATCACCATACCTACAGGCTGGGGAGCGTTCGATTCGTCCAACAGGCCCTCGGCAAAGAGCTGGGCATCCTGCTGGTCGAGCCAGTCGTCGTAGGCATCCTGGCATTTCTTGATATAGTCCTTGATCTCCTGCAGTTTTCCACTGCCGACATAGGTGGTCTGACTCGGACCACCCACCTTCTGGGTAAAGCGCTTCACGGTCACAGCACCGGCCGTATCGGCCAGAAACTCCAGTTCGTCGAGATATTCCTTGGTCTTGGCTTCGTCCTGCTCTTTGGTGATGAGTCCCACCAGTACGGCAGTCTCGGCCTTTGCCTCTGAGATTACAAATTCTTTCATATTGGCTACAAAGTTAATGATTTCTACGCGCGTCAGAAAAAAATCCGTGTTAATCCGTGTTAATCCGTGCCTAAAAAAAAATTTTCCTTGTATTTTTGCATCCAAAATTATTTAAGAACCAAAAACAAAAACATTATGAGAGTAATTATTCAGAGTGACTATCAGAAAATGTCACAGTGGGCAGCAAACCACGTTATCGAGCGTATCAACGAGTTCAACCCTACACCTGACCACAAGTTCGTGCTGGGTCTTCCTACAGGTTCTTCTCCCGTTGGCATGTACAATGCCCTCGTAGAGGCTAACCGCGCCGGAAAGGTGTCGTTCAAGAACGTTATCACCTTCAACATGGACGAGTATGTTGGTTTACCCGAGACCCACCCTGAGAGCTATCATGCCTTCATGGCCCGTAACCTCTTCGACCACATTGACTGTCCGAAGGAGAATATCCACATCCTCAACGGCAATGCCCCTGACCTCGTCGAGGAGTGCAAGCACTACGAGGAGATGATAGCCGAGGCTGGTGGCATCGACCTCTTCATCGGAGGCATCGGCCCTGATGGTCATATCGCCTTCAACGAGCCCGGCTCATCACTGAGTTCCAAGACCCGTATGAAGACACTGACGACAGATACCCGCATCGCCAACAGCCGTTTCTTCGGCGGCAAGCCCGAGAACGTGCCTGCTCACGCACTCACCGTTGGCGTAGGCACCGTTATGGCTGCCCGTGAGGTGATGATCCTGGCTAACGGCCATGCCAAGGCACGTGCCCTGCAGGCTGCTATCGAGGGTGCCGTCAACCACATGTGGACCATCTCTGCCCTTCAGATGCATGAGCATGGTATCATCGTATGCGACGAGGAGGCTGCCGACGAGATCAAGGTGAGCACCTACAAGTACTTTAAGGATATCGAACAAGATCAGTTGCTATAAGCATGAAGAGACGTTTTATCCTTTTCACACTACTGACGTCATCAGTCCTGGCTTGGGCTGGTGACGTTAGTGTTTCATCGCCTTCGGACAAGCTGAAGGTGACCGTCAGCGATGCTGGTGGACGATTGTACTACACGGTGGCGCTCGACGGGCAGGAGGTGCTGCAGCCCTCTGCCCTGGGACTCAAGACCTCCGTGGGCGATTTCACTAGGGATCTGTCAATCGTGGATTCCAAGACTGGCACCGTCGACGAGACCTATCAGATGCGCGGCACCAAGGCTTCTTCTGCCGCTTACAAGGCCAACACCCTGACGCTGAACCTCCAGAACAAGGATGGCCGCACTTTCAGCATGCTCTTCCAGGTCTCCGACAACGACATCGCCTTCCGCTATCTGATTCCCCGTCAGAATATCAATCAAATAGAGTACAAACGCGCGCGCATCGTCTCGGAGCTCAGCAGTTTCAACTTCCCCGACGGCACAACCACCTTTATCTCGCCGCAGATAGGTCCTGAGACAGGCTGGGAACAGACCAAGCCCTCTTATGAGGAAGGCTATTCTGCCGATGCCCCTATGGCGATGGAGTCGCAGTATGGTCATGGCTACATCTTCCCCGCCCTCTTCCATCTGCCCAACGGCTGGGTATTGGTTTCCGAGACGGGCGTAGGCTCCAACTACTGTGGCGCTCACCTCTCTGACTATCAGGCTGGCATGGGCTACACCGTAGCCTATCCCGACAAGGGCGAGAACAATGGCTTCGGTGCCGACTTCGCAGGCATCCCCCTGCCCGGCGAGACACCTTGGCGCACCATCACCGTGGGCAACAGCCTGAAACCCATCGTCGAGACCACCATCAGCTATGATGTCGTCAAGCCACTCTATGAGCCATCCTGCAACTATCAGCCTGGCCGCTACACCTGGAGCTGGCTCATCTGGCAGGACAACTCCATCAATTACGACGATCAGGTGAAGTTCATCAATCTCGCCTCGGCCATGGGCTTCGAGTATTGTCTTGTCGACAACTGGTGGGACACGCAGATTGGCCGTGAGCGCATCGCGGAACTCTCCAAGTACGCCCAGTCGAAGGGCGTCCACCTCATGCTCTGGTATAACTCCAACGGTTTCTGGAACGACGCCCCGCAGGGTCCGCGCAACTGCCTGAACACTGCCATTGCCCGTGAGCGCGAGATGAAATGGCTGCAAAGCATCGGCATCAAGGGCATTAAGGTCGACTTCTTCGGCGGCGACAAGCAGGAGACGATGCAGCTCTACGAGGATATCCTCTCCGATGCCAACCGTTATGGCCTGCAGGTCATCTTCCACGGCTGCACCATGCCGCGCGGCTGGGAGCGCATGTTTCCCAACTACGTCGCCTCTGAGGCCGTGCTGGCTTCCGAGAACGTGTTCTTCAACGAGGGCGCAGCCATCAAGGAGTCCTTCGACCTCACCCTCCACCCCTTCTGCCGCAATGCGACGGCCTCGATGGACTGGGGCGGCGTCATCATGAACAAGTATCTCTCGCCTGATAACAAGAGCCGCCATCCGCGCCACACGACGGATATCTTCGAGATGGCCGCCGGCATCATCATGCAGACTTCGGTACAGTGTGTCGCCATGCAGCCCAACAACCTCGACGAGCTGCCCGAGTTCGAGCTCAACTTCCTCCGCGGACTGCCCACCACGTGGCAACAGACACGCTTCATCGACGGCTACCCAGGCAAATACGTCATCCTCGCCCGTCAGGCCACCGACGGCCAGTGGTACATCGCAGGCCTCAATGCCCAGAAGGAGCCCCTGACGCTCACCCTCGACCTGAAAGCCTACGGCGGACTCACGCAGTACTACATCGACGAGAAGAAAGGCGGCCCCACGCGCTTGCCGCTGAAACTCGACAAGAAAGGACAGGCCAAGTTCACCATCCAGCCTAACGGCGGACTGATCATCACGCAATAAACCCTACGACAGATATGAAAAGACTAGCATTATTCATTACCCTCCTGGCCGTTGTCGCGCTGGCAAAGGCCGAAGACGGCCATCAGCTGTGGCTGAGATACCAGCCCGTCAACAAAGCGCAGGTCACGGGTCCCGAGTGCCTCGCTGCCACAGAGTTGCGAACCTATTATCAGGGCGAGAAGGCCACGCTCGCGCTCGACCCCAAAATGGCCGACGATGCCTACCGCATCAGCGGCTCCACCATCACCGCCAAGAACGCGCAGGGACTGCTCTACGGAGCCTATGCCCTGCTCAGGGGCGAACAGGGCTATTCCGCCCCTTTCTACAAACTCCGCATCCTCAACCACTGGGATAACCCCGACGGCACCGTGGAACGCGGCTTTGCGGGAAAGAGTATCTTCCTCAATCCCGATCCGGAACGCATCAGGATGTATGCCCGCGCCAATGCCTCTGTCGGCATCAACGGCACCGTGCTCAACAATGTGAATGCCAAGCCGGAGGCACTTTCTACAGAGAGCCTGCAGAAGACGAAGGCCATCGCCGACCAACTGCGCCCCTACGGCATCCGCGTCTACCTCTCCATCAACTTCGCCTCGCCCATCAAGGTGGGCGGCCTCGAGACTGCCGACCCGCTCAATGCCAAGGTCGTCCGTTGGTGGAAGGAGAAGGTGAAGGATATCTACCGTCTGATCCCCGACTTCGGCGGCTTCCTGGTGAAGGCCAACTCCGAGGGTGAGCCTGGGCCTCAGGACTTCGGGCGCACCCATGCCGACGGTGCCAATATGCTCGCCCGTGTGCTGAAACCCCACAAGGGCATCGTGATGTGGCGCGCCTTCGTCTATGCGCCCCAGAGCCCCGATCGCGCCAACCAGGCTTACGAGGAGTTCATGCCCCTCGACGGCCAGTTTGCCGACAATGTCATCATCCAGATCAAGAACGGCCCCATCGATTTCCAACCCCGCGAACCATACAGCCCGCTGTTTACCGCCCTGCAGAAGACGCAGATGATGGTCGAGTTCCAGATCACCCAGGAGTATCTCGGCGCAGCCAACCATCTGGTCTACCTCGCCCCGATGTGGCAGGAGTTCTTCTCGTTTGTGAAGCCCGGCAGCCTGAAGGCGATGGCAGGTGTGGCCAACATCGGTGACGATACCAACTGGTGCGGCCACCACTTCGCACAAGCCAACTGGTATGCCTTCGGCCGTACGGCATGGAATCCTGCGCTGACCCCGGAGGACATTGCCAAAGAATGGCTCAAAGCCACATTCGATACCCCATCCTCAATGGTCAATGGTCAATGGTCAATGGTCAATGCCCCCCTCCTCAGCATGATGCTTAGAAGCCGCGAGGCGTGCGTCAACTACATGATGCCCCTCGGCATCCACCACATCTTTGCCGGCACCCACCACTACGGACCCGAGCCGTGGTATGCCCCCAAGGGGGTGAGAGTCGACTGGACCCCGCCCTACTACCACAAGGCAGACTCTATCGGCATGGGCTTCAACCGCACCCTCACAGGCACGGCCAACGTCAAGCAGTATCCTGAGCCGCTCTGCAGTCTCTACAACGACATCAGCACGTGCCCCGAGAACCTCATCACCTGGTTCCACCACGTGCCCTGGGACTACAAGATGAAGAGCGGACGCATCTTCTGGGACGAACTCTGCCATCAATACGATAAAGGTGTGCGCGAGGCCCGCAGCTTCCTCAACGTCTGGGACGCCATGCAGCCCTTCGTTGATGCCCAGCGTTTCAGCGAGGTTCAGCGCAAACTCCGCATCCAGGCCCGCGACGCAGAGTGGTGGCGCGATGCCTGTCTGCTCTACTTCCAGACCTTCTCCCGCCGCCCCATCCCGCAAGACATGGAGCATCCCGTCCACAACCTCGACGAGATGATGCAGTTCAGCATCCCCATCGGCATGTACGTGAATCCAGACCACGGATACACCAAGTAGCATAAACACCCTCCATGTGTGATAATAATCCCCGCCAGAGCATTTTTTGCGCTCCGGCGGGGATTCGTTTGAGGGTATTCCGAAAAGACATTTCCAACATCTAACATCTAACATAAAGGTTTCCTGTGTTTACATTAATGAACAAAAGAGGGGAAATTATATCTTATAACTATAATATATAAGTTACTTATTATATATATTAAAATATATATAATAAGTAACAGCTATAAGAAACGAAATTCTGACGAATGCTTATGTTAGATGTTAGATGATAGAAAATCAGGGGTAGGATTTATGAATATATTGAATTTACTTTACACATCTGAACACGTGTATTCTCTTCTGTAATCAGGCTCTACCCGAGCATAAATCAATCGTAAGCGGAAGGGTGTTCATCTTACGACTGATGGCTCTTCCTCTTACGATTGATTCAGAATCTTTTGAAACGCCCATTACAAGGACCTTTTACGGATGCCCAAACCATTGGCAAATAATGTTTACATCCACTGGAAGCATTTGCGGCGGGGCCTCTCGCTAGGGTCAGGGCCTGACGGGCTGCTCTCTCTTCGGGGGTAATGCACGCGGTGATAGCCAGAACGGCTTCTGCGGTCAAATCAATGACAAATTAAGTCCGAAGAACGGTGCAACTTTGACACCTTTTAAAAAAAGCGGGCCGCAAGGCTCGCTTTTTTTGTCTGTCTTTTAGAGGGTGATCTCGCCGGAGCCTAGGCAGCGGTGATGGTGCTGGTCGTAGACGACGCAGAACTGGCCTGGGGCGACACCGTGAATCTTCTCTCTGGAATGGACGGTGAGCTCGCCTGAGGCCGTCCACTCCAGGCGGGCGGGATGATACTCGGGCGTGTGGCGGATCTTGAAGGTGACCTCTGCGGGCTGCAGCGGCTGAGTGAGGAAATGGAAATCGCGCACCTTGAAGTCTTGCTGATAGGCGGTCTCGGGGTCGTAGCCGTGGGAGACGTAGAGGATGTTCTGCGCCACGTCCTTCTTCACGACGAACCAGGGGCCTCCGGAGAAGCCCATGCCCTTGCGCTGGCCGATGGTGTGGAACCAGAGACCCTTGTGGGTGCCGATGCGGCGGCCTGTCTCGAGCTCGATGACGTCGCCGGGCAGCTCGCCGAGGAAGCGGCGGATGTAGTCGTTGTAGTTGATCTTGCCCAGGAAGCAGATGCCCTGCGAGTCCTTGCGGCGGGCGTTGACCAGATGCTCGCGCTCGGCTATCTCGCGTACCTCGTCTTTCATATAGTGGCCGATTGGGAAGAGAGCTTTCCGAAGCTGCCAGTCGTAGATCTGTGCCAGGAAGTCGGTCTGATCCTTCACGGGGTCGGGACTCGTACAGAGCCACTTGTTGCCGTTGCCGTCGAACTCCGTCTGGGCATAGTGGCCCGTAGCGATGAGGTCGTAGTCGTGGCCGCACTTCGCATCGAAGGCGCCGAACTTGATCAGGCGGTTGCACATGACGTCGGGATTGGGGGTGAGGCCTGCGCGCACCTTGTCCATCGTGTAGGTAGTGACCTGATCCCAGTATTCGCGATGACAGTCGACGACCTCGAGCCTGCAGCCGTACTTGCGGGAAACGGCCGTCGCCATCTCGAGATCCTCCTCGGAAGAGCAGTCCCACTCCTCGTCCTCCTCAGGACCTATCTTGATATAGAAACAATCAGGATGGAGTCCGAGCCTTGCAAACTCGTAGACCACCACGCTGCTGTCGACGCCGCCAGAAAGGAGTACGGCAATCCGCTTATTTTCCAACTCTTTAAGATTCATGGCTGCAAAGGTACGACTATTTTGCGACAGACGGGCATAAAACATCGAAAAACATTTCAGTATTTGCGGAATAATTCGTACCTTTGCCACAGAAATTTCCAAAAACATTACAACTATGGTAGAACTTAAAAACGAACGACTCTCGGTGACGATCGCCGAAAAGGGAGCTGAGCTCCAAAGTATCAAAGACGCTAACGGCAAGGAATACCTGTGGCAGGCTGATCCGCAATTCTGGCCGCGCCACTCTCCCATCCTCTTCCCCATCGTGTGCAGCGTGAACAACGACACCTATCGCGTGGAAGGCAAGGAATACCACCTGCCGCGTCACGGATTCGCCCGCGACACCGACTTCAAGCTGATTGCCCAGAGCGACCGCAAGGTGACCTTTGCGCTGGAATCGAGCGAGGAGACGAAGCAAGTGTATCCCTACGACTTCACGCTCAGCATCAGCTACGTGCTGGATGATAACAAGATCGGCGTGATCTGGCACGTGCAGAACACCGACAACCGCGAGATCCACTTCCAGATAGGCGGGCATCCTGCCTTCAACATCCCCGACATGAAGGCCGGCGACAAGCAGCGCGGCTGCATCCGTCTGGACAACAGCGAGCCGCTCAACGGGCTGAAAAGCTACATCGACGGCTCACACGAGATGATTGAGATTCCCGTGGAGGCAGAGAACGGCATGATGGAGTTTACGGACAACACGTGGCGCAACGACAGCGTGAAGATACACAACTGTCAGGTGCATCGCGCCGAACTGCTGAACAAGAAGGGCGAGGCTGAGGTGACGGTAGAGTTCCGCACGCCTGTCATCGCCTTCTGGAGTCCTTTCGAGAAGCAGGCGCCCTTCGTGTGCATCGAACCGTGGTACGGCCTCGGCGACCCCAGGGGCTTCGACGGCGAGTTCAAGGACAAGCCGCTGATGAACCACCTGCAGCCCGGAGCCTCGTTCATGTCGAAATACGTGATTACCATCGGCTAACAATAATCCCCGCCGATTGGCGGGGATTATTGTTTACAGGCGTTTCTTGGGATAGAGGGCTTCCCACCAGGTGGGATCGTCCTGCAGCCACTTGGCGAACCAGGCCATCTGGGTGGCTACCCACTTCTCGCGCTTGTCGTAGTCGAGGATGTGGTGGTTCTCGCCTTCCACCTCGACGAGGGCTACCTCGCGTCCCAGGAGTTTCAGGGCGGTGAACATCTGGAGGCTCTCGACGAGGGGCACATTGGTGTCGCCCGTGCCGTGAAGCAGCAACAGCGGGGTGTGGATCTTATCGGCATTAAAGAGCGGCGACTGGTCAACGAACAGTTCCCGATGGCTCCAGGGATAGCTGTTGGCCATCGACACCTCGCTGTAATTATAGCCCCAATAGCCCTCACCCCAGTAGCTGGTGTGATTGGAGATACCCGCATGGCTGACGGCGCAGGCGAAGATATCGGTGACGGTCTGGAGATACATCGTCATGAAGCCGCCGTAGCTGGCGCCGATGCAGCCGATCTTCCTGGCATTGATGAAGGGATGGGTGGCACAGAGCTTCTTGGTGCCCTCGATGATGTCGTCGGCAGGGCCGCGACCAGCGGTATTCACGTGGCGCGAGGCCCACTCCTGTCCGAAGCCCGTAGCACCGCTGGGCTGGATGACGTAGACCACATAGCCCAGCGAGTTCCAGTACTGGGCGGGATAGCGCGACTCGAAATAGCGGGTCGTAGGTGAGCAGCCGCCGTAGTAGTTCACGATCATCGGATACTGCCTGGAGGCATCGAAGTCGGCAGGCAGGTATAGACGGCCATAGACGGTATAGCCCCGGGAGCTCTCGAAGTTCCAGTCCTCGCAGGTGCCGAGGATGGTCTCGGCAATGAGGCTGCGGCCATCGAAGACGGTCTGCTGCTTGCGCGTCTTCAGGTTGAGCACGTAGGCCGAAGCGGGCGCCATCGTCTCATACGAAAGATAGGTGATGACGGGTGCCTGGGCTGCGAGACCGATGTTATAGACATAGTCGCCGCCAGCCGGCTGACGGGTGATGGCGCCAGTCTTGGGGTTGAGGGAGAAGAGGCGCACGTAGTCGCGGTCCTCAGCCGTGAAATAGATCTGTCCGTCGGCCTTCGACCAGTCGACTATGGAGACGGAGGGATCGAAATCCTTGGTGAATGGCGTCACCTGCCGTGTGGCAAGGTCATAACAGAAGAGTTCCATCTCGGTCATACTAGGTGTGACAGAGGCGGGGAGCTGACAGCCAATGCGGTTGAATGCCTCGGGGGTACCCGTGAAGGCGACCTGACGGCCATCGGGCGAGAACATGCCACCGCCGATGAAACCCTCGCTGACGAAAAGCGTATCGGCCTTGAGCGTGCGGAGATCGATGATCAAGGCATCTGACACCTCCGTGGGGCGCTTGCCCAGACGGGAATAGGCGGCCCCTACGAGCAGACGGCAGCCATCGGCAGAGATATCCTCCAACATGGCATTATGATGACCAAAGGTGAGGCGCTGGGTAACACCCGTGGCAATATCATACTTGGCCAGATAGGTGCGCTTGCGCCAGCCCGGCTGACGATCGTCCATCTCGAGCACTTCGTAGACGCCCGGATCTTCCTTGGGGCCTTCCTCTTCCAGCGACAGGATGAGATAGTCCTCTGTGGGGCTCACCTCGTAGCGGCCTTCAGGGATATCCTTTGCGAACAAGGTACGCATGCCCGTGAGGGGATCGACCTTATAGAGCGAACGGTGACCGTTGAAGGTCTCCTCGTCGAGATAGGCAACGGTCTTGGGCAGCCATACGACAGACTTGGGCAACAGCGAGAGCAGACGGCCGGTCTTCACCTCGCGCAGTTCGTAGCTCCAGCTCGTAGCACCGCCACTTTCGGTGGTCTGATAACTCATCACGATATAGGCTCCGTCGGCAGAGAGGCGCGTGTCGCGGATACGCTTGCCATCCGTCAGATCCTTGAACACATAAGGATGGCGCACGTCGAGGGTATAGGCCACGGGCAGATTAGCATCGATGGTGACCTGAATGGAGTCGGCGGCAGCGGCCTCAGCCAGATACTTGACGGCGAAGACGTGATGATCGGGGGCGAGACTCAGAGTGCCGTCGGCCTCCTGCTCGTCGATATACAACTGGGACTGCTTGGGGCCCTTGACCTCGATCTTACCCTTCAGATAAGAGGGATTGTTGACGTAGAACGTAAGCACGCCCACCGAACGGCTATCGTCCAGGGACGGGAGCACAGCGCCCTCGAAGGTCCGGGTAACAGGAGCGGAAAGGGATACAGCCTTCAGGAACGACTTGTCGTCGAACTTCTTGCCCTGCACGTCGACGGTATCGGCGGCAGCGGGCATCATGACGGCATGGGGGCCTGAGAGGTTAAAACGGGTGATGGTGGTCTTCGTCTGGGCACTGACGGTCAGACAGCCTGCCACCAACAGGCAGGATACGAGTAGTCTTTTCATATTGTAGGTTTCGTTTAGTATGCAGCACGATACTTGCCGTCGTCCTTGTCTTCCATCATCGAGAGGTAAGACTGGTAGCGGCTCTGTGCGATGTAATGCTCCTCGAGCGCCTTGAGTACGGCACAGCCCGGCTCATGGGTATGGGTGCAGTTGGAGAAGCGGCAGTCTTTCGAGAACCGGAAGATCTCGGGGAAATAGCTGGTGATCTCCTCGGGCTCCATGTCGAAGGTGCCGAAGCCCTTGATTCCCGGCGTGTCGATGAGCCAACTTTTAGTGCTGGGGCCAGGCCCCGAGGTAAAGTTTTGAAGGGGAATCATCTCGGAAAAGGTGGTGGTATGCTGGCCCATGTTATGGGCGTCGGAAATCTCCGAGGTGCGGAGGTTGGCACCAGGCACCAGACGGTTGATGATCGTAGACTTGCCCACGCCGCTATTGCCGCTGAGCAGGGTGATCTTCCCATCGAGCAGCGGGCGCAGGGCATCGAGCCCCTCGCCTGTCTCGGCAGAGATCTGGTGACAGGTATAGCCGATGGTCTGATAGAGATTCACCATCGCCTGCTGATAGCCCCGCATGTCAGCATCGAGGATATCTGTCTTGTTGAACACCAGGATCACCGGCACGCGATAAGCCTCGGCAGAAGCCAGGAAACGGTCGATGAAAGTGGTGGAAGTCTGGGGGTTGACAACGGTAACCACGAGGACTGCCTGATCGACATTGGCCGCAATGATGTGACTCTGCTTGGAGAGGTTGATGCTCTTGCGGATGATGTAGTTGCGGCGATCCTCAATCTCGGTGATGAAGGAGACCCCCTCGCCGCCAGCAGCCCGCGGGATGATGACGACCCTGTCGCCTACGGCTACGGGATTCGTGCTGCGGATGCCCTTCAGGCGGAAGTTACCCTTAATCTTACAATCAATCAGCTGGCCATCGTCCGCAAGGACGGTGTACCAGCTGCCTGTATTCTTAATGACAAGTCCCTTCATAATAAAGATGTTCCCGCCTGCACAGCGGGAACAACCAACTATACGGTCATGATCTCCTTGTTCTTGGCGGCGATCAAATCGTCAATCTTCTTGATGTACTTGTCGTGAACCTTCTGGAGTTCGGCTTCGGCATCCTTCTCATTGTCCTCGCTGAGTCCGTCCTTGATGGCCTTCTTCAGCTTCTCCTTGATATCAGAACGCACGTTGCGCACCTCGACCTTCGCCTTCTCGGCAATCTTGTTACACTGCTTAGCGAGCTCACGGCGGCGCTCCTCAGTGGGCACGGGGATGTTCAGGCGGATCACCTCACCATTATTCTCAGGGGTGATGCCCACATCGCTGTCCATGATGGCCTTCTCGATGGCACGGATCTCCTTACGGTCCCAAGGCTTGATGGCGATGGTACGGGGATCGGGCACACTCACATTAGCTACCTGGTTCAGGGGTACCTTACTGCCATAAGATTCCACACGAACACCGTCGAGGATGGCCACATTGGCACGACCTGCACGGATGCGGTTCAGCTCGTCCTCAAGGAACATCGCTGCCATCTCCATGCGCTCCTCACTCTTCTTCAAAGTCTCTTTAACGTCCAACATATTTTCAAGTTTTAGTTTTTTCTGTTGACAAAAGTAGTGTTTTTCTGTTAATCCTCCAAGATATTTCACAATTTTTTTCATTGTTTCGTTGAAAATACGCTTTTTTCGTCCAATTATTTGGTGGTTTGGATAGAATTGACTAACTTTGCGGTTGATTACTATAATTAAAACCTAAGTATGAATTATTTTCAATACTGCCGAAGATTCAGCCTGCTCTCACTGCTACTTGCAGGAAGCCTCGCGGCTCATGCCCAGCAGGAGGACATCAGCCTACTTTTTGACATTCACCACATACTGGCCTATATTGTGGCCGCCTGCATGATATCCATCATCATCATGCTCTATCTCAACCGCGTGTTCTATTTTCGGGCGAAGGACACTGCCAGCCACCAGCGCAGGCTCAACACCCAGTTGTCGATCATCCTGGACTCGAACAAGACCAAGATATGGACCTACGACGTCGACCACGACCTGTTTACGGCCATCGTCACAGGTGAGGAGATGGAGAAGAAATACACGCCCATGGACTTCCTGCAATTCTACGACCGCGATGATTTCCGCCATCTGCTCGGCATCATTTCCGACATCGTCGACGGGAAGACGCTGACAGAAACGCTCGCCATGAAAAATCCAAGGCCCAAGAACGACGACGAGCCCCGGCAATACTACGACGTGAATATCTCCGTGCTGCGCCGTGACCACGGTGACAGGCCCCTCATCCTGCTGGGCATTCAGCATGACGTCACGGCCGACCGCGAGAGAGAGAAATTGGCCCACAACATGATGCTGCGCTACAAGACGGTGTTCAACTCTTCGCAGGTAGACATGTTCTACTATGGCGCTGACGGCCGCTTGAAAGACGCGAACGACAAGGCGCTCGAAACCTTCAAGATAGCAGACCGTCAGGCTTTGCTCAGACGAGGTGTCAAGTTCAATGACATCCCCGCCTATGAGGATATGGATATCAAGACGATGGAACACATGCGCATTTCATCGATTACCGACATAGACAAGCGAAAGCGCGAGGACGAACGGATCCCTGAGACAAGAATCAAAGGGCAGTTCTATTACGAGGTAGACCTGGTGCCTGTGAAGGACGAGAATGGAGATAACATCGGCGTCGTGGCGGCAGGACGCAACATCACGGAGATGGTGGAATCATTCCACCACCAGCAAGAGGCTGCCCGACAGCTGAAACGGTCAACCAAGGACATGCAGTCGTATATCGACAACATCAACTACTCGCTGAAGATCAGCAACGTGAGGCTGGTGAACTATGACCCCGACGGCCATGAGCTCATCATGTTCAGCGACCTGAACAACGTACAGTACAGACTGTCGCAGATACGAGCCCTTACACTGCTGACCCAGTCGGAGCGCCGCACGGCCAGAGGTCTAATGCGCAGGATGGACAACAGGCACAAGGACAGCTTCAGCGCCACGCTATGCACCATCTTCCGCGACGACAAGGGGCGGAACATCTACCTGCAATTCCAGATGACGCCCATCGTGGACAAAGACGGCGAGGTGACCCATTATTTCGGCATGTGTCGCAACATGACGGAAATGGTGTACACAGAGCAGATGCTCCAGGAGGAGACGGCCAAAGCCCAGGAAACGGAGCTGCTGAAGAGCACCTTCCTGCAGAACATGAGCTATGAGCTCAGAACACCGTTGAACGCTGTGGTAGGTTTCGCCGAGCTGTATAACGCAGAGCACAGTCCCGAGGACGAACCCGTGTTCGCAGAAGAGATCAAGACCAACACCAACGTGCTGCTGCAACTGATCAACGACATCCTGTTCATCTCACGTCTGGATGCAAGGATGATCGAGTTTGACCTGCAGCCCAACGAATTCGCCTCGCTCTTCGACGGCTGGTGCTACATGGGCTGGAGCGCGCTGGAGTCGAGCGCAAAGACCATCGTGGAGAATCCCTACTCAGGACTGATCCTGAACATCGACCAGCAGTATCTGGGCATGGTCATCCAGAAGATCTGCACCTACACCGCCTATGATGTCCAAGGGATGACCGACGGCATGGTGCGCGCCAAGTATGAATACCACCACGGGGAACTGACCATCACCATCGAGGACAACGGAAAGGGGCTGACGCCAGAGGGACAAGCCAAGATCTTCGACCGTTTCTCACGCGACAGCCAGGGGCACCATCAAGGAACGGGTCTGGACCTGCCGATCGTCAAGGAGCTGCTGGAGCAGATGGGCGGCAGCATCGAACTGCAGTCGGAACAGGGAAAGGGCACCACCTTCTACATCAGTCTCCCCTGCGAGATGATCTACATGGAAAAGAAATCAGAAATAATCGCATAATACCTCAGAATGATGAATCAGATACTCACAGACATAGCACACAGCAGCTCACCGACGGGAATACAGGGCGTAACCATGCTCATGGTCTTTGCGGTGGTCATCATCTTCCTCGTCAGCTGGATCATCAACCGCATCAGCATACTCCATATCAGGAAGGACTCGGAGAAGATACGCGACCTGTCAATCACCCTGCAACACACACTGAACGTAAGCGGAAGCATCGTGCTCCGCCTCAACCTGCAGGACCGGATGGGCTACAACATGCACGGCAACTTCCTGCCCGCTGAAGGCATGAGCTATCAGGAAAGCCTCAACTACATCCATCCCGACGACAGACCGGGATTCGTGGAATTCATGAGGAAGATGCTCAACGGCACGAAGATAGCCGAATGCACCTTCCGCTGGGACACGAGCCTGAAGCAGCACCTGGGCCACTGGCGCTATATCCACGAAACGGGTATCGTGGAATATGTGAGCGAGACCGTCAAGCGGCCATTTGTCTTATACTGCACCCTTAGGGACATCACCGAACAGACAGAACAGGAGCAGGAAGACAGTCAGATGACAGGCCAATACCGCACCATCTTCGAACAGTCGATCACAGGACTGGCCTTCTACGACAAAGACGGCAACCTGATTACGGCGAACAAGAAGATGCAGGAGATCCTGAAGTTCCAGTCGGAAGACGACCCGTACTATTACAGCAACACCATCTACGACATGCCTACCTTCCGCGAGATACTCAACAACCGTCGTATCGAAGAACTGTTCTTCTGCACAAAGAGTGTGATCATCGAGCGTGGCGTGAACTGCTATACCGAGATGCACGTGCACCCGATCTACGATGATGAGGGCAAGCTGCTATACATCTCGTTCTCCATCCGCGACATCACCCAGGAACGAGAACTGTATCTGCGGAACAAGGAAAACGAGGAAGCCATCCGCCGCACGAACGAAGCCATCCAGCAGTATGAGAGAGAGCTTCAGTACCTGATGGACAACTGCGACATGCGCTTCTTCCGCGCATCCAAAAACAATTGCACGGTAACTTTCTACAAGAGCATGAATGCACCGGAAAAGACGCTCAGCTTCGAAGAACTGGTAAACAATCATTTCATGGACAGCCCGTTCAAAAACGGCCTCATGGATTACGAGAACTACTTCAATGTGCAAAGAACCGACCTTACGCTGATGCGTCCTATCTTCCATCAAAGCGAGGAGCTGCAGTGGAACTTCATCGACAGCATTCCCTCATTTGATGAAAACGGCGTAATGACAGGCACCTATGGTATCATACGCAACGTGAATGCACTCATCAATAAGCAGGAACAGCTGAAACGCGAAACAGAGCGCGCCAACCAGTCGGGTATGCTGAAGAGTACCTTCATGGCCAACATGACGCACGAAATCCGTACGCCGCTCAATGCCATCGTCGGTTTCTCCGACGTATTGCCGATGCTGCAGACACCAGAAGAGAAGCAGGAGATCATCCGCGTGATCATGAACAACTGCGATATGCTGCTGCGCCTGATCAACGATATCCTGGCCGTATCCGACCTGGAGGGCGGCCATATACACATCATGCCGGTAAAGACGGATTTTGCCCACGACTTCAACGACATCTGCAAGTCGCTGGCACAACGCGTGCAGTTGCCGGGGGTAAAGTTCCTGACAGAGAATCCCTACCAATCGCTCGTGACGACCATCGACAAGGAGCGCATCATGCAGGTATTTACCAACTTCGTCACCAACGCGGTGAAATATACCAAGCAGGGACATATCAAGATAGGCTACGACTATCGTGAGCAGAACGGTATCGGCGGGCTGTACTTCTACTGCGAAGATACGGGAGCCGGCATCAAGAAAGAAGACCAGGGAAAGGTTTTCGAACGTTTTGTCAAACTGAACGACTACGTGCAGGGTACAGGCCTTGGCCTGAACATCTCCAAAGCCATCATCGAGAACTGCAAGGGAAAGATCGGCCTTACCTCCGAAGGAGAGGGCAAGGGTTGTACCTTCTGGGCATGGATCCCCTGCGAGGCGGTCATCAACAATGAATGAATCATCTTTATATAAAATAAGTACTCACGCACATGAACATAATTAAAGGCTTAATTCTCCTTATCGTCTGCCAGTTTGCATGGGCCACTGTCCAGGCACAGAACGACTCTGTCAGAGTATTCTCTACGGAGCACCCGCTCATCTACGAAGACGCCTGGGATCTGTGGCCATACGTATTCCTCAACGAGAATGGTGAGCCCGACGGCTATAACATCGACCTGTTGAAGATGATCTTCAAGGAGCTGGACATCCCCTTTGTAATCAAACTGATGCCTACGCTGGATGCACAGCGCGACCTGAAGAGCGGGAAGTCGGACCTGATGCTCAGAATGGACGCCGACTTCTCGCGCGGCAATTCTTCATACGGCAAGAGTATCGTGCAGCTGTTTACCCATAGTTCCGTCATGCCTAAGGACAAACAGGTAGAACTGGAATCAGGCAAGAGTCTCTCGCGCTATGCTGTCATCGTGCATGAAGGCAGTTTCAGCCATCACCTGATCAATAACAACGGATGGGCGAAAGAGGTTATCCCCTACGACGACATGAAGGAGGCCATCCAGAGAGTCAGCTCGAATGACGACGGTATCATCGTGTGGAACACCATGTCGCTGCAGTGGCTGATGCGGAAGTTCCACACAGACAACCTGGTCATACAGCCCATCGACCTGCCCTATGGCGAATACAAGTTCATGTCGAAGAATCACAACCTGCTGAATAAGATAGACAGCGTGTTTTCCTATCTGCGCGCCAACGACCGCCTGCAGCCCATCCAGAACAAATGGTTCTATCCAGACCGCAAGGATTCGGGCGTACCTGCCTGGATATGGCAGGCTGCTGTGACAACGGTCATCATTGCCCTGCTCATTCTCATTTACTACCTTATCTTCCGCCTCCGCGAGCGCAAGATGACCAGAATGATGCGCAGGAGCAACGACCGTCTGTCGCTCATCCTGAAGACAGGTCATGTGTCGATGTGGACCTACAACATCCTGACCAAGACTTTCACGTGGATGGATGATCAGGGGCGCGCCCAGCGCAGTTTCAAGATTGACGAATTCGTACACCGCTATCGCCCTGAAGACGTGGAGCAAGTAAAGCAAGCCCTCAATGATATCGCCACCAGGAAGATCAAGGATGCCAATATGAACATCAAGATCTACGAAGACGGCCCTGAAAAGAATGAACATAACTACACGCTCTCGCTATCCGTACTGCGCCGCAACAAGAACGACATGCCTACCACGATTCTGTGTACACGCAGTGATATCACCAACGAGCTGCTACGCCAGATGAAGGTCAAGGATACCATGCTGCGCTATCGGGCTATCTTCCAGACGGTGATGATCGACATGATCTTCTACAACGAGAAGGGCTTTATTGTCGACATGAACCAGAAATCCCTCAATGCCATAGGCATAACCGTTGAGCAATTAAAAGCCAAGAAATTCCATATCAAGGATGTGCTCGGTTTCGAGAACTTCGACTTTGAGCACATGGACAACCTGTATGTCACCCAGCTTTTCAAATCTCCCGACGACCCACGTTTGCTGAACCAGATCCTGAAGCGCAAGAAACTGTACTACGAGTTGCAGATTGTGCCCATCCACGACGCCAAAGGCAAACTGCTCGGACTCTACGGTTCGGGACGAAACGTCACAGAAATCGCCGACTCCTATCAGGCACTGGAGAAGAACGTGGAAGAGCTGCAACAGGCAAACAACAAGATTACCAGATACATCAGGAATATCGACTATGTGCTTACCGTCGGCGGCTTGCGCATCGTGAAATACGATCCAGAAACCCACATGCTGAACATCTTCAGCGAAGCCAATCGCATTCAGACGACCCTGACACAGTCGCGTATTCTCAACTTCGTGGATAATCAATACAAGAAGAAGGTGGAGCGCATCCTCAACAACATGGACAACCTGTCGCCGAGCAACATTCATGCCGACATCAAGACAACGATCCGCGGGAAGAACAATCAGGCTATCCATCTGCAATTCCACTTCATCCCCTACCACGACAAAACCGGCAGGGTGAAAGAGTATTTCGGCATGTGCCGTGACATCAGCGAACTGAAGCGTATCGAGGAGAAACTGGCCCAGGAGACGCTCCGCGCCCAGGAGGTAGAGGTGGTGAAGAATGCCTTCCTCCACAATATGAGCTTCGAGATCCGTACACCGCTCAACACGGTCGTAGGTTTTGCAGAACTGTTCCAGATGGAGCATTCGGCAGAAGACGAGATCGTGTTTATCAAGGAGATCAAGGACAACTCCGCCAAACTGCTGAAACTCATCAACGACATTCTCTTCCTCTCACGTCTGGATGCCGATATGATAACGATGAAGCCACGCCCCTCCGACGTTGCCGGCACCTTTGAAATGAAATGTGAGTCGATCTGGGGCAAAATCAAGAAGCCCGGCGTGAACTATATCGTGAAGAATCCGTTCAGGAAACTCGTGGTAGACATCGATGAACCCAATGCCACCATCATCCTTGAAAAGGCCCTCACCAATGCCGTTGAACATACGACGTCAGGAAGTGTCATGGTGCGCTATGACTATATCGGCGATCAGATTATCGTAGCGATTGACGACACAGGTTCTGGTATCCCAAAGAACGCATTGGCTCATATCTTCGAACGTTTCGTTACGGGTAACGGCAATAATTCCAAGGCTGGACTGGGTCTGAGCATCTGCCACGACCTAATCGAGCACATGGGAGGAACCATCAATATCAAATCTACCGTCGGGAAGGGTACCAGCCTATGGTTCTCTATACCTTGCAGAGCCATTGAGTCAGACAGAATATAACGCTTAGAATAGTAGAAACATGACCAAAAGAATCACGACATATATCGCCACTTGCCTGTGCTGTCTGGGCTGTATGCTGCCCGCCAACGCACAGTTGTCGCGTGAATATACGGCAGACCGCCCGTTGACCATCGTCAGCGACTGGGAATTTCCGCCTTATGAATTCCGAAACGACAGAGGAGAACCCGACGGCTACGATGTGGAAGTGCTCGACCTTATTCTAAAGCGACTCGAGATCCCTCACAAGTTTGTGATGCAAGAGTGGTATCTGTGTACCAGAACGTTTGAGAACCGCGAGGCAGACCTCATCCACGCCCTCTCATACATGTACAAAAAGCGTCCGTACGTGATGACACAGAACATGATCACCTACTACCCGCTCAGGTCGGTAAGACGGAAGAGCCAGGAGCCGCTCACAAGAATCAGCCAGCTCTCCCCGGGCGACACCCTGATGCTGAAAAACAACGACTATGCCGCCTTACGCATCAAGCAAGAGCGGGATTCCTCATTCAAGGTGGAGTATCGTTCGCCCAAGGAGGCACTGACAGCCATCCGCAACGGCAGAAACTCACATTACATCTGGGGAGAAATACCACTGAAGATGAAGATCAAGGAGTATGCCCTCGACAGTCTTGTGCTCGACGAGATTGACATCCCCGCAGGCGAACTTCGCATCATCGGATATGACAAAGAGATCATCGAAGCCATCGATGACACCTATGCCCGTCTTGAACAATCCGGCGAGCTACAGGCTATTCACGACAAATGGTTCTATCCCGAGCGTATCCACAACGACTCGTCGCCAATAGCAGTCCTCATACTTGTAGGCGCCATCATCGCCATCATCATCATATTCCTGCTTAGCCGGCTTATCCGTAACCGTGTCCGTGCTGCCATCAACCGCACAACCGACGTCAACAACATGATGTCGCAGGCGCTGAAGATGGGTAACCTGTACGTGATGGAATATGACGTGGCTACCGACAGTTACAGAAATGTCTACGGCAACATACTGCCGGAAGGCGGTTTGACGCATAACGAGTTTATGAACAGGCTGCCCGCAGAGGATCATAACGACTTCCTGCGTCATAACACGGCCCTTATCCTAGGAGAGACGAACTTGTGGACCTTCACCCGTCGCTTCAATCTGGGTAGCGAGATTGAACCAGACTGGCACTATCTGCAAGGCGACGCCATCGTCGAGAAAGAGGACGGCAAGACGCGCTATGTGATCTATTCGATGAAAGACATCACGCAAGAGGTTAATGAAGAGCGTATCAACAGCGAGACGGGTAACAAATACATGAAGGTGTTTGAGTCGAATCTGATTGCGATGTCGTTCTATAGCAGAGACGGTAAACTGATCGACCTTAACGAACAGATGAGGAAACTCTGCCAATTTGACGAGGAAGGAGAAGCCTTTTTCCGTACTGTCTGTCTCTATGATATACCTATGGTAAAAGGTATTATCAGTCCTACCCAGACCGATTATGTGCACATGTGCCAGCACATGTATTATCCAGAAATCGGCATTGACAAGCATATCGAGATCAGATTACTTCCTATCCTCGACGAATCGGGCGAATTGAGATTCTTCGTCGTGACCGCCCGCGATGTTACCGCAGAACGTGAGATGTATCTGGAACTGCGTAAACACGAGGCTGAGATCCACAGCACGAATGAAGAGATCAGCCGCTATGAAAGCCAGCTGAATTACCTGCTTGAGAACAGCCAGATGTTTATCTGGAGCTATTCGCCCGAAAACAATTTGATCACCATCAGCCGCTCTGCCCACAATAACGAATACCAAGTGACACCAGAGCAGTTCTTTGAAGGCATCGACGGCGACCCGCAGGAGAAACGCAACGACATCAAGAAACACATGCAGGAAGGCAAGACTTACAACGCCATTCTCCATTTCAACCATACCCACCTGGAGAAGCACCCCGTATGGTATTCCATCAGCGGCGTTCCCACCTTCGACAATGAGGGCCATCTTACCAGCTATTTCGGTATCTCGCGTAATATCACCAAGCTGATGGATATCCAACAGCAGCTGAAAGAAGAGACTGCACGCGCCGAAGACTCAGGAAAGATGAAGAGCGCCTTCCTCGCCAATATGACCCACGAAATCCGCACGCCGCTTAATGCCATCGTTGGCTTCAGCGACTTGCTGCCTGTGGTTGAGACGGCAGAAGAGCGCATGGAGTTCATCCGCATCATCCGCAACAACTGCGACATGCTGATGCGACTTATCAACGATATCCTCGAAGCATCCAATATCGGACAGGCACTCGCTATCCGACCTGTGGAATGTGACATGTCGAAAGTCTTCGATGATATCTGCCAGTCACTTGCCCAACGTGTGCAGGAGCCTGGTGTCTCATTTGTGAAGGACAATCCTTACGCAACCTGTATCACAACACTTGACAAGGGACGTATCCAGCAAGTGCTCACCAACTTCGTCACCAATGCCGTGAAGTACACCCACGAGGGTTATATCAAGGTAGGCTATCACTGGGATCGCAGGATACCGAAAGATGGTACTGAAGCATGCGACGGTCTGGTGTTCTATTGTCTGGATACTGGTGCGGGTATCCCCAAGGAGAAGCAGGCAAGTGTGTTTGAGCGATTCGTCAAGCTGAATGACTTTGTACAGGGTACCGGTCTCGGCCTTAGTATCTGTCAGGCTATTGCCGACCGTTGTAACGGTTTTATCGGCGTCACATCGGAAGGTGAAGGTCATGGATCCACATTCTGGATGTGGATTCCTTGCGAACGCAAGTAAGCTGAGCGAACAACATAAAAAAAGAAGGCGTCCATCAATCACATCTAGGGGCGCCTTCTTTTGGGTTCTATAGGTATCCTATCAGAAGAGCAATGTACGTTCGAGCCAATAGATCAGAATACCTGCGAGATAGCCGACAAAGGCTACCCACGTGATTTTCTTCAGATACCAGCCAAAGGTGATCTTCTCAAGACCCATCACCACGACACCAGCAGCAGAACCAATGATGAGCATCGAGCCGCCGACACCAGCACAATAAGCCAACAACTGCCAGAAGATGCCATCGACAGCCATATCGCCAGTAGCAGCAACAGGATACATACCCATACAGCCTGCCACCAGAGGCACATTGTCAACAATCGAAGAAAGCACACCGATAATACCTGTTACCAGATAATGGTTACCCTCGAAGGTAGAGTCGAGAACCTGACCCAGCAGCGTGAGCACACCTACCTCCTGAAGTACGGCAACAGCCATCAGGATACCCAGGAAGAACATGATGGTGGAAAGGTCGATCTTCGACAACAGATCAGAGACACGCTTGGCCATCGTATCGTCCTCAGCAGTATTGTAATGGAAGATCTCCGTCACCGTCCAAAGGATACCAAGCACAAGCAGGATACCCATAAACGGCGGCAGATGCGTGATGGTCTTGAATATAGGAACAAAGCACAAGCCGCCAACACCCAGCCAGAAGATGACATTACGCTGTGTCTGCGTGAACTGGCTCACCTCGGCCTTCGGCAAGTTCTGCTCTTTGTCGAACTTGCCATTGAGCTGGTATTGCAGGATAAAGGCTGGTACGAGCATGGAGATCAGCGACGGGACGAATATCTCGGTAATCACGCCCTGCGTCGTAATGACACCCTTGATCCAAAGCATAATCGTCGTAACGTCGCCAATAGGCGAGAAAGCACCTCCGGCATTGGCAGCAATCACCACCAAGCCTGCATAAATCAGACGATCGCCCCGGCTCTGCACAAGCTTACGCAGCACCATAATCATCACAATAGAGGTGGTCAGGTTGTCGAGGATGGCTGAGAGGAAGAAGGTCATGAAAGCCATACGCCACATGAGTTTACGCTTGGAGCGTGTCTTCATCACATCGCGCACGAAATTGAATCCGCCATTCGAGTCGACAATCTCCACGATTGTCATGGCTCCCATCAGGAAGAAGAGCGTTCCGGCGGCATCACCCAAGTGGTGCTCAATGACTTCGGAAATGTGATGGACAACACTATCGGCAGCCACCTCCGGATAGAAGGATGCAGGGCCCATCATCAGCAGAGTCCAGCAACATACACACATAAGCAGCGCTATGGCTGCCTTGTTCACCCTTGTCAGGCTCTCCAAGGCTATACAGAGGTAGCCTATGCAGAAAACCGTAACAATAAGAATCGTTAATGTTGACATTTTTATGTTATACGTTTATAAGTTATGATTATTGCCTGCAAAGGTACAAATAAAAACAAAGAATAGTATCCAAAAAACAGAGAAAAATCACGATAACCTTTTCATGAGTAAGTTATTTATCCTTCTTTTGTTAATTTTCAAGCCGATTCTTTGTCATATCAAAAATTAATCGTACTTTTGCAAAGGAAAGAATAATATGACAGATATCGTATCTAACGTAAAATGGAGCAACAATGTGATACTTGTCGACGCCGACTACGTCGACAAGGTTGCATTTAATCTTATCGTGAACTTTGAGCGGATGCTGGAACGACGGATTCCACAGGCAGACTTTGCACGCTGGATAGACTGTGTGGCGCTTGACGGAGGCATCAGGCCAGCCAGTGACACTGACAATCCGTCAGTCCAGGAGACTCAGGTTATACTCGTACACAGCAAGGATTCCCGTCAAATGGACAACTTCAAGCCAGGCAATTATGCCGAAGAGCTTCACGGCAAGGCTTTCAAAGACCACCTGGGGGAATTCATCATCAATGCCTACCCTATTGAAGAGATAGCAGGAGGCGAGAACTATTTCACGGATGTACTTGAATTAGTGGCTAACGAGAAGGATGTCAAGCGCATCATGCTGATTCCCGATGCTGAGAACGCTAATATATATAATAAGGTACGCGAGAAGCTCCGCAAAGTAAAGGATGACGAGAAGCGGATCACCCTCTTCGCCATGCAACCCATGACTGGCGGCAATTACCGGCAGGAGATCCTCGGCTACTCACTCATGGCTGCCCTCGGCATCAGTTCAGAAGAATTAAACAACAAATCGTAATTATAATATGGCAAAAGTATTAATGATTGGCGCCGGAGGCGTCGCTACGGTAGCAGCATTCAAGATTGCGCAGAATGCTGACGTATTTACCGAATTTATGATTGCCAGTCGTCGTAAGGCCAAGTGTGACAAGATTGTGGATGACATCCATAAGGCAGGCTACAACTTGGATATCAAGACTGCTCAGGTGGATGCTGACGACGTGGAACAGTTGAAGGCTCTCTTCAATGACTACAAGCCTGAACTCGTCATCAACCTCGCCCTGCCCTATCAGGACCTGACAATCATGGACGCCTGTCTGGCATGTGGCTGTAACTATCTCGACACCGCCAACTATGAGCCGAAAGACGAGGCACATTTCGAGTACAGTTGGCAGTGGGCTTACAAGGACCGCTTCGAACAGGCAGGCCTGACTGCTATTCTTGGCTGTGGTTTCGACCCCGGCGTATCCGGTGTCTATACAGCATACGCTGCCAAGCACCACTTCGACGAAATCCATTATCTCGACATCGTAGACTGCAACGCTGGTAATCACCACCATGCCTTTGCCACGAACTTCAACCCAGAGATCAACATCCGCGAGATTACCCAGAAGGGACTCTACTATAAGGATGGCCAGTGGATTGAGACAGAGCCGCTGGAAATCCACAAGCCACTCACCTACCCAAACATCGGTCCGCGAGAGAGCTATTTGCTGCACCACGAAGAGCTGGAGTCGCTGGTGAAGAACTATCCCACCATCAAACAGGGACGTTTCTGGATGACCTTCGGCGAACAGTATCTGAAATACCTCGACGTGATTCAGAATATCGGCATGAGCCGTATCGACGAAATCGAATACGAGGCACCATTGGCCGACGGCTCTGGTACTGCCAAGGTTAAGATCGTACCCCTGCAGTTCCTGAAGGCCGTATTGCCCAATCCTCAGGATCTGGGTGAGAACTACGAAGGTGAAACCAGCATCGGCTGTCGCATCCGTGGTATCAAGGACGGCAAGGAGCACACCTATTATGTCTATAACAACTGCAAACACCAGGATGCCTATAAGGAGACTGGCATGCAGGGTGTCAGCTACACGACCGGTGTGCCTGCCATGATCGGTGCGATGATGTTCGTCAAGGGCATCTGGAAGAAACCTGGTGTATGGAACGTAGAGGATTTCGATCCCGATCCATTCATGGAACAGTTGAACAAACAAGGTCTGCCTTGGCACGAAGTGTTCGACGGCGACCTCGAACTTTAATTATTAACTCTTAAATTTCTAAAAGCTATGGCAAAGAAAGAAGAAGCTGCGGAGCAACTGACTCCGCAACAGCAGAAACTGAAGGCGTTGCAGGCTGCAATGGCCAAAATCGAGAAAGATTTCGGTAAAGGCTCTATCATGCGTATGGGTGAAGAGCAAATAGAGAATGTGGAGGTAATTCCCACTGGTAGTATCGGACTGAATGCCGCACTTGGTGTAGGCGGTTATCCCAAGGGTAGAATCATCGAGATCTATGGTCCAGAGTCATCTGGTAAGACCACTTTGGCCATTCATGCTATTGCTGAGTGCCAGAAGGCTGGCGGTATCGCTGCATTCATCGATGCAGAACATGCTTTCGACCGTTTCTATGCCCAGAAACTCGGTGTAGACGTCGACAACCTGTATATCTCACAGCCCGACAATGGTGAGCAAGCCTTGGATATTGCGGATCATCTTATCCGTTCTTCGGCTATCGACATCATCGTCATCGACTCTGTTGCTGCGTTGACACCAAAGAAAGAGATTGAGGGCGATATGGGTGACTCAGCTGTAGGTCTTCAGGCCCGTCTGATGAGTCAGGCACTCCGTAAGCTTACCTCTACCATCTCTAAGACCAAAACAACCTGTATCTTCATCAACCAATTGAGAGAGAAGATTGGCGTGATGTTTGGCAACCCTGAGACGACGACTGGCGGTAATGCCCTGAAGTTCTACTCTTCTGTACGTCTGGATATCCGCAAGGTGACCACCCTGAAAGATGGCGACACACCTATCGGCAACCAGGTACGTGTCAAGATTGTCAAGAACAAGGTGGCTCCTCCTTTCCGCAAGGCAGAATTTGAGATTACCTTTGGCGAGGGAATCTCGAAGATTGGCGAGATTGTAGACCTGGGAGTGGAATACGATATCATCAAGAAGAGTGGTTCATGGTTCTCTTATGGAGATTCCAGACTGGCTCAAGGCCGCGATGCCACAAAGGCTCTGTTGCAGGACAATCCCGAACTGTGCGAGGAACTGCAAGGCAAGATTATGCAGGCCATTGCCGATAAGGCATAAGACGCATTCCATTACTAATATTAATAAAGCCGCCCCAAATCTGGAGCGGCTTTATTAATGCCTTATACTATTCTTTAGAGCGGAGTACCCTTTCCTTTCTTCCAGCTGGTACTACGACGTCCTGAACCACCCTTGCGACGTGTTGGTGTTGATTTACCTGCTTTCGGGCCGTCCTTTGTGCTCGTCTTGGTAACAACACCGCTTCCGTCAAAATCTACAAGCAGCAACTTATTGTTCGAACGATTGTATATCCAAGTATAGCGGCCAGCCTGTCCGTGTTCTATCTTATCTGGCTCACCAGCAGCCATCATCGTCTCATCCTCTGTGAAGCCGATACCAACGTGGCCATTACGTATCATGGCTCGAGAACTCTCAGAAGTCTGAATCTTCTTGCCAGGACCAGGTGCAAAGATATAACCGAAATAGTCTTCCTGATTCTCGGCACGATGAGCATCAAGTACGAAGTCACCATAGAAATAGGTACCAAGTGTCGTATTCTTCAGCTTCAGCGTGAACTTGTCATCGTTCTTATGCGGATTCATGGCCTCAATCTGATACTCCATCATACGAGGAATAGCCTGCATCTTCTTTGTAGACTCATTCAGCAGCTGGGTCTTGAACTTCGTATGGATAATCTTGCCGATATAGGTCCTATAGTTGTAGCTATTGATAGACATGATGTCATCCACCAACTCAAAAGAGTTACCGAAGAGGTATTTAGCCTCATCCATGATAAACTCGTCATCACGCATACCGCAATTCGTCTTCGAAATGGCGACATTCTGGAAGAACTCATTACCGTCTTTGTCTTCTACGATAATCTTCACGGGGAAACTGCGGGTTCCTACACCGACAGCTGTCACCTTCACTTCCATATCCTTGTCGACAGTCACATCCTGGAAACCGTCACCGTCATATTCCGTATCAATACGATAGTGCTGGGTCTTGGTGTACAAGGTCTTTCCCATCAGCTTTTCACGGGCGATATCCACATCACCAAGATAAGCTAGCGTAGGAACACCTGTCTTCTGATAGCAGTAATCATCAAACGATCCGCTGGGAATCTCATAGTAATAATCACGGCCATTATCCTGACAATGGAAATCTATACGTGAATGCCCATCGGAACTTTCATGATGCCCTTTATATACCATAATTTTATATTTCAGGGGCATACTACTCACTTCCTTGCCTGTCGCTGCATCCGTAAAGGTCTTTACGACCAGATCGTATTTTTCAGGAATCACCATGAACTTCATACCTTCCTGCCAATCGCAGAGACTGTAAAACTTGAAGTTCTGACTAATAAAGTCTGTCGCAGTTTCTTCAGGAACGATACCTGTCAGATCGCTAACCTCAAAGGCCTGAGCACTCTTCTTGGCCCCACGTGTCTTAACGATATAAGGGTTTTCCTGAGCCATCGCTGCCAAAAATAGGAAGGCCATGCAGGTCGATAATACAGTTTTCTTCATAACTACCGATAGTTTAATATTTTAGAATTCCGTGTGCAAAGATAACACAAAACAAGCGAATAACAAAATAATTTGTGCCAAAATGACGTAAGGAAAGACATTTTTTGCTTGAAAAGCCATTTTGGCACATGGTTTGCTTACCTATTTGTGACATTTTGAGTGTAATAATCAAGATTAATAACAATTAAAAATATAAGAATTATGGGAAAAATTATTGGAATTGACTTAGGAACTACAAACAGCTGCGTTGCTGTATTCGAAGGTAACGAGCCTGTAGTAATTGCCAACAGCGAGGGTAAGCGCACAACTCCTTCGGTAGTTGGTTTCGTTGATAATGGTGAGCGTAAGATCGGTGATCCTGCCAAGCGTCAGGCCATCACTAATCCTAAGAACACCGTTTATTCTATCAAGCGTTTCATGGGTGAGAACTGGCAGCAGACCGAGAAGGAGATTGCTCGCGTACCTTATTCAGTAGTGAATGAGGGTGGTTATCCCCGTGTTGACATCAATGGCCGTAAATACACACCGCAGGAAATCTCTGCCATGGTGCTTCAGAAGATGAAGAAGACTGCAGAGGATTATCTTGGTGAAGAGGTTAAAGAAGCCGTTATCACCGTACCTGCATACTTCTCTGACTCTCAGCGTCAGGCCACCAAGGAGGCTGGTCAGATTGCAGGTCTCGAAGTGAAGCGTATTGTCAATGAGCCTACAGCTGCCGCTCTGGCATACGGTGTCGATAAGGCCAATAAGGATATGAAGATTGCCGTATTCGACCTCGGTGGTGGTACGTTTGATATCTCTATCCTGGAGTTTGGCGGTGGTGTATTCGAAGTGCTCTCTACCAATGGTGATACTCACCTGGGTGGTGATGATTTCGACCAGGTAATCATCGACTGGCTCGTTCAGGAGTTCAAGAACGACGAGGGTGCCGATTTGACAAGCGACCCGATGGCTATGCAGCGTCTGAAGGAGGCTGCCGAGAAGGCAAAGATCGAGCTGTCTTCAAGCACCTCTACTGAAATTAACCTGCCTTACATCATGCCTGTAGCTGGTGTACCTAAGCACATGGTGAAGACGCTGACTCGTGCTAAGTTCGAGCAGCTGGCTCACGATCTGATCCAGGCTTGTCTGGCTCCATGTCAGAAGGCCATCGCTGATGCCAAACTGACAACAGCTGATATCGACGAGGTGATCCTCGTAGGTGGTTCAAGCCGTATCCCAGCTGTGCAGACGCTGGTGAAGAACTACTTCGGCAAGGAGCCTTCAAAGGGTGTGAACCCCGATGAGGTGGTAGCCGTTGGTGCTGCTATCCAGGGTGCCATCCTGAATAAAGAAGGTGGTGTAGGTGACATCGTGCTGCTCGACGTAACCCCGCTGACCTTGGGTATCGAGACCATGGGTGGTGTAATGACCAAGCTGATTGAGGCCAACACGACGATTCCTTGCAAGAAGAGCGAGACCTTCTCTACTGCAGCTGACAATCAGACAGAGGTTACCATCCATGTACTGCAGGGTGAGCGCCCGATGGCAGCTCAGAACAAGAGCATCGGCCAGTTCAACCTGACAGGTATCGCTCCCGCCCGTCGTGGTATTCCTCAGATCGAGGTAACCTTCGATATCGATGCCAATGGTATCCTGAAGGTATCAGCCAAGGATAAGGCAACAGGCAAGGAGCAGGCCATCCGCATCGAAGCTTCATCTGGTCTGTCACAGGACGAGATCAACCGCATGAAGGCCGAAGCCGAGCAGAACGCAGAGAACGACAAGAAAGAGCGCGAGCGTGTAGACAAGCTGAATCAGGCAGACTCTATGATCTTCCAGACTGAGAACCAGTTGAAGGAGATCGGTGACAAGATTCCTGCAGACAAGAAGCCTGCTATCGAACAGGCCCTCCAGCAGCTGAAGGATGCCCACAAGGCTGGTGATGTCAATGCTATCGACACTGCCATCGCAGCCCTCAACGCAGCTTGGCAGACTGCTTCACAGCAGATGTACCAGCAAGGACAGGCAGGCCAGCCAGGTGGTGACACCTACCAAGGTGGTCAGCAGCAGGCCGGTGGCCAGCAAGCTAGCAGCAACAAGGCCGACGACATCCAAGACGCCGACTTCGAGGAGGTCAAATGAGGCGCATAAGTAAAGACATAACAAAACACTATCAAATGGCGTGTAGCTCAATGAGTTACACGCCATTTGCTTTTTATGGGCTCATGTTTTCT
>OCTX012291300.1_pt1 | contig 44507 bp, 27 predicted proteins | sample 1539691 | NCBI WGS metagenome assembly OCTX01 (sample SAMN02144231, study PRJEB22623) | gut metagenome | biome: sheep rumen | host: Ovis aries | place: New Zealand
TACGCTCTATCGCAACGATACGAGCGCCGAGAGCTTGGTAGGCGTTAAGAACCCCGAGTGGAACACGCCGGCACCGGTGAATGTGCTGTCCGCCACGGATACGTACGCCAAGGGCATCGGTTATTTCGATGTAGGCGTTAAGGTGGCATACCACTTCAACTTCCCGAAGTTGCGGTAGACCGCTCCTCTCGTCATCACGTCATGACGTCATGCCGTCATAACGACGGTCAATAATACAAAGAAATCGCCTCTCGGGGCGATTTCTTGTATTTAGGGCTATTTTGTAACACTTTGTAAGCTGCAATTCTGATTTTGTAACATGTAGTAAGCAAAATAACCGAAATTTTGGCGCGTTTTGCAAACCGGAGTGTGCAAGTTGAATTTTTAGGCGTCAAAAATTTGGTGCATTCAACAATTTGTAGTACTTTTGCAGCCGATTTCAGGCGGGTAGTATGAAATCGCCTGAAAAATGGTATTAGTCTAACTTAAAAAAAGAAAGGACAAGAAAGATGAAAAAGGTAGTATTTAGTATGATGACCATGCTTGGTCTGATGTTGGGACTTGCAACCACAAATGCTGCACACTCTAAAGACCAATTAACCGTTCGATTCGATGAAAACACACTGGTAGTAGCCTCTACCCAATTAGAGGAAGCCGGCATCTATACCCTACAAGGTAAAATGCTCCAGCAGGGGCAAGGCAAACTGATTCAGTTCCCCTTAGAGAAGGGTACGTACCGCCTCTTCGCCACGGTAAACGGTGAAACAGTCACACGACGGATTGAACTGAAGTAACCGAAAAAAAGCCTCGAACATCGCGTTCGGGGCTTTTTAAATATCAACTATCAATTGTCAACTATCAATTGATGCCGAGCAGTTCGACGGTAAATATAAGGGCTGCGTAGGGCGGAATGCTACCACCCGCACCCTGTTCACCATAAGCGAGCTGGTAGGGGATATAGAGCTTGTACTTGCTGCCGATGGACATTAGCTGCAAGCCTTCGGTCCAACCCTTGATCACCTGATTTAGGGCGAAAGAGATAGGCTCGCCGCGTTTGTAGGAACTATCAAATATGGTTCCGTCAATGAGTGTACCTTCGTAATGTACCTTGACGGTATCGGTAGCTTTGGGTTTCTGCCCCAGAGTGCCCTCCAGCACTTCGTACTGCAGGCCGGAAACGGTGGTCTTAACGCCTTCGCGTTTGGCATTCTCAGCAAGGAATTTCTCGCCGTCTTCTTTGGCTTTCGCCGACATGCTCATGACAAGCTCTAATCCTGCTTTAAACTCCTCGAAATTGAGTTCTTTCTGTCCGTACTGCATCAAGTATTGTGCTACGGAGGTTCCCAATTGGAACGACAATGAATTCTGATTCATAGATATACTTTTTTTTCTCGGTTATCGGTTCTCGGTTATCGGTTCTCGGATAAGATGGCTGTATAGCGGGCGAGGTATTTGCCGATGATGTCAAACTCGATGTTGACGCGTGTGCCTACGTTGATAAATTTGAAGTTGGTGACCTCGTGGGTAAAGGGAATGATGCAGACGGATACGTATCCTTTGCCGTCTTTGACATCGGGTTCGCAAACGGTGAGGCTGACGCCGTTGATGGCAACAGAGCCTTTATCAACGCAGAAATAGCCGCGGCGGATCATATCGGGCGTGGAGTCGTATTCGAAGCGGTAGTACCAGCTACCATCGGTCTCGTGCATATCGATGCAGACGGCTGTCTGGTCCACGTGGCCTTGTACGATATGGCCATCCAGCAGTTTATCCATTGACATAGCGCGCTCCAGGTTAACCCAATCGCCCACCTTGAGGTCATCGAGATTGGTGAGACGAAGCGTCTCCTGCATGGCGGTGACGGTATATACATTTGCCATTTCGCCATTTACCATTTCTTGGCTGTTTTTGACAACGGTGAGGCAGACACCGTTATGGGCGATAGATTGATCGATACCCATTCCTTGGGGGTAGGGGTTCTTGAGGGTAAAATGTTTGTTACCTTGTTCCTGCTCAATGCGAACGACTTGAGCCATGGTTTCTACAATTCCGGAAAACACAGTTTTATAAATTTACGATTAGACAATTTACGATTTTACGACTTATTTTCGACGCAGGAGAGCCCTAAGCGGGAAATCCTTGCGGGTGAGCACGATGATATAGATGGCAATCAGTATGGTGCCTGCGAGCATCAATAGCCACATATCATGGATGTAATAGAGGCGCAGGGCATAGTATATGCCCATCAGCACGAGTGTAAGTAGGGTGTAAAGCCCAATAGCCTTCAGATCGTAAGGAATGGGGGCTTTCTTCTGCCCGATGACATAGGACAGCACCATAATGACGAAGTAGCAAACGAGGCTACTGCCGCAGCTCGCCCAGTAGCCGATACGCGGTACGCCGATGACTTGCAGTACAAAGGTGATGACAAGCCCTATAAGGGAGAAATAGGCGCCCCACTTGGTTTCATCGGTAAGCTTGTACCAGAAACTGAGGTTGAAATAGATACCCTGAAACACGTAAGTCCAAAGTACAACGGGTACAATCTTTAACCCCTCCCAGTAGGCACTCGACACAATATAGCGGAAAATATCGAGGTAGAAAATAACGCCCAGCAGAATCAGGTACGAGAAGATGATGTAGTACTTCATGGCATCGGCGTAGGCTTCTACAGACCCGCGGTCTTTGTGCTTGGAGAAGACGAAGGGTTCGTAGGCGTAGCGGAAGGCCTGGGTAAACATCATCATGACCATCGCTACCTTGAAGCAGGCACCATAGATACCCAGTTGTGCCTGTGCATCGTCGCCCGGATAAAGGTAGGGAAAGAGGATGCGGTCGAGTGTCTGGTTCATGATACCGGCTATGCCGAGTACGAGAAGCGGCAGACTGTAGCGGAGCATATCTCTGAGCACCTGCGCGTCAAACTTACCGCCGTAGGGTATCGTGAAGGGCAGTAGGCAGAGGGTCTGGATAGCCGTAGCCAGGATATTACTCAGAAAGACGTAATAAACGTCGTTTTTGCCCAGGATGACAAGGAACAGGATGTTAAAGGCGATATTGAGAACGACAAAGAGCAGCTTGAGTGCCGCAAACAGCAGCGGACGCTGCTTGTAGCGCAGGTAAGCGAAAGGTATGCATGCAAAGGCATCGATAGCCACCGTGGCGAACATCATCTCTACAAACTCCGCGTGGTCGGGGTAGCCCAGGACGTAGGCGATGGGTTTATGGAAGATGACGACGAAGATCGTAAACAGCGCGCTGGATACAAAGAGCGCGCAGTAGGCTGTGCGATAGACCGTGGGGGCATCGTAGTCCTCGCGGTTGGCGAACCGGAAGAATCCGGTCTCCATACCGTAGGTAAGGATTACCAGCAACAGGGCGGTCCAGGCGTAGAGGTTGGTGACGATACCATAGTCAGCCGTGCGGGCGAGTACGTAGGTATAGAGGGGTACCAACAGGTAGTTGAGGAACTTACCGATGATGCTGCTCAGTCCGTAAATGGCCGTATCCTTGGCCAAACCTTTCATGCTATTCGTGTCTGCCATCTACAATAAGTACTATTTCGCCTTTGGGCGGGGTTTGACGGAAGTATTCACTGAGTTCGGCGAGTGTGCCGCGGATGGTCTGTTCGTGCAGCTTGCTAATCTCGCGACTGACGGATGCGCGTCGCTCGGGGCCGAGGTATTCCGCCAGTTGTTCGAGCGTCTTTTGCAGGCGGAAGGGTGACTCGTAGATGATAAAGGTGTGTTCCAGTTCGGCAAGAGCCTTGAGGCGTGTCTGGCGGCCTTTCTTCTGGGGCACGAAACCCTCGAAGTAGAAACGGTCATTCGGCAGACCTGAGTTCACCAAGGCGGGCACAAAAGCCGTTGCTCCCGGCAGACACTGCACCTCTACACCTTTTTCTACGCAAGCACGCACGAGCATGAAACCCGGGTCGCTGATGGCAGGGGTGCCGGCATCGCTGATGAGAGCTATGTCGCGCACGAGGGCTTCCTCTGCCATTAGTTGGGCGGTGGCATGCTCGTTGAACTTATGGTGCGAGCGAAGCGGCGTATGGATGTCGTAGTGCTTGAGCAGCACCGACGATGTACGGGTATCTTCCGCCAAGATGAGACTCACCTCACGGAGCACCTTGAGCGCTCGGAAGGTAATATCCTCCATATTGCCGACGGGTGTGGGAACAACGTATAACATTTACGATTTGACAATTTACAATTTGACAATTGCCCTTTAGTTAAAGCGGCGGCGGAGTACATTGACGAAGAGCTCGTAGGTGGAGCTATCCTTGTCCCACGAGAAGTTGTCGTGTATGTAACTGAGGGCTTCGCCGAGTGAGTTGAGACCGTTGAGTTTGTCAATGGTCTTCTGCATTAACTCGCCCTTACCGCCGAATAACTCACGCTGGAATAGGAAACGGTCGCCCAGCGAGATAGCATGACGGATATCGGTAACAGGTGCACCAAAGAGTGATGCTTGAACAGGCTTCTGTGGAGCCGGTGGCTCCGGAGTTTCCGGACTTTCCGGCATTTCTGTAGTTTCCGGATTTTCTGGCTCTTCCGGAGTTTCAGGATTTTCCGGCATTTCTGGACTTTCCAGATTTTCCGGCATTTCCGGACTTTCCGGAATCTCCGGCTCTTCCGGGGCTTTAGCGGCATTCTGGCGGAGGATCTCTTCGCCTTGCGCCATCATGGCTGTGCAGCGCTCGTTGATGGCTTTGCTCTCTTTGGCCAGTTCGGTGATGCGTACCGATAAGTCGATCAGCTTCGCCTTATAGGCTTCCTGCTCTGCCAAACGGGTCTCCAGAGCAGCTATGCGCTGCTCCAGAGACTCGATGTATTCCATTGCTTTTTGCAGTTCGTTAATCATATTATTGTGCTACTTTTTCAAGCCATTTGACCATTCCTAACATGATACCCATACTAACCATGCAGATGGCGAAGAAGACGCCCCAGCAGTACTGAATAGGCCAAGCGTTGTACATCACAGGGCCAACCCAGATGAAGAGGTTACCGATGGCTGTGGCACCGAGCCAGAGACCTTGGCATAGTCCTACCAGATGGCGTGGAGCAACTTTGGATACAAACGACAGACCCAGCGGCGAGATGAACAGCTCAGCTACGGTGAGGAAGAAATAGGTGACGAGCAGTACCCAGGGACCGAGTTTGCTGAGTCCGGCATCAGCCATCTGCTGTGCATCCAGGGCGCGGAAATCGGTTCCGGAGGGTAAATGATTATAGCCGGATACCAGCATCAGGAAAAGATAAGCCATACCGGCAATCGCCATACCGATAGCAATCTTACGCGGGGTGGAGATACTCTTGCCTTTGCTTGCCAGCCTGCCGAAGAGCCACATGATAATAGGCGTCAGCACGATGACGAAGAAGGGATTGAGGGCTTGCCATATCTCGGGTGCGATGCTGTCGGTCTTGATGAAGTCGCGCGCAAAGAAACTCAGCGACTGACCATTCTGGTGGAAGCTGAGCCAGAAAAAGATAGCCACACCCAGTACGGCAAACAGAGCTGCCATACGCTGTTTGATCTCGGTGGCCATCGCTTCGCGTTCTTCCTTGGTGTAGTCCTGCACTTGTGTTGCCACTTTCTTAGCGGGCTGCGGGAACATCTTCTTGGTTGTTAGGAAGACGATGAGCGAGATAAGCATGGCTACCACCGAAGCGATAAAGGAGTAATGGATACCCTGATTGAAAACGGTGATATAGTCGTTGCAGAAAGCGACGTTGTCCACAAAGTTGTAACCCGCCTGCATGGAGGCTTGCATCGTCTCCTGGAACTTCTGGGTCAGCTGACCGTCAGCCAGGTATTGGTGTGCCAGTGAAGACATATCGGCATTATAGACCAATTGATGGGCGTTGAGCCACCATTGGCGGAGCAGGGGTGCTACGAAGGGAGCTACAAGGCCGCCAATATTGATGAATACGTAGAAAATCTGGAAACCCGAATCACGTTTATCGCGGGCTACAGCCAGCGCTTCGGGACCCTGTTTGGCTGCTTCAGCCTCGAACTCGTCGTACATCTTGCCGACAATAGCCTGCAGGTTCCCCTTGAAGAGACCGTTACCGAAAGCGATGAGTAATAGGGCAAAACAGGTGAAGATGAGGATAGTCCACCAGTCTTCACCGCCCGTCAGGTTCTCGGAGAACAGCGGCAGAGCAAGGCATACATAGCCGACGGACATAATGATAAGTCCCCATTGGATGGTCTTGTTGTAGTTCTGGGTTCGATCGGCGATGATGCCTCCGATGAGGCTCAGCACGTAGATACCGAAGTAAAAGACGGCGTAGATAATGCCGGCTACGCTATCCGACAAACCGAACTTGCTGACCAGAAACAGTGCCAGTACGGCATTCATGATGTAGTAACCAAAACGCTCGCCCATATTGGCTAACGCTGCAGGGATTAGTCCCTTAGGGTGATTTTTAAACATACGCTATAGATTTATTGGTTAATAAAAATGTTCAACTATCAACTATCGTACGGCTTTAGCCGATCGTTCGAGGCTTTGCCGAGATAAGAATTATCAACTATCAACTATCAACTATCAATTGTCAACTACCTCGCACCAATGGTGGGTGTCGGGCCTGCGTCCGTATTGGATATCCTGCAGGGCTTGGTACAGCTCGGTCAGTATCGGTCCGGGTTCATCGGTGAGGTGGTAAGTTCGGTTATTGTCGGGGTCATAGACCTTGTCGATGGGTGAGATGACGCAGGCTGTACCGCAAGCGGCAGCTTCCTGCATATCGCTGAGTTCCTCCACGCGTATCTTGCGCCGCGTAACCTTGTAGCCCCGTTCGCGTGCGAGAGCCATGAGGCTGTCGTTCGTGATGCTCGGCAAGATTGCACTCGACCGCGGCGTTAGATATTCAATGGTAAATTGGTCTGTCAGCGGAGCGGTCTGTACTCTATCAGCGGAGCGGTCTGTATTCTTTTTTATTCCGATAAAGTTGGCTGCGCTGCATTCGTCGATATAATGGTGGGTCTTGCTGTCGGTAAAGAGGCAGTCATAGCCGGCTGCATGGGCTGCTTCGGTAGCGCGGAAAGAGGCTGCGTAGTTGCCGCCTACCTTGAAGGCGCCTGTTCCGAGCGGTGCGGCGCGGTCCACATGGCGATTGACGATGAAGCTGGTGCAGTGGAACTTACCCTCGTAGTACGGCCCAATGGGCGAGGGGATGACGATGAACTCAAACTCCTTGCCCGGTCCGACGCCAAGGCGCGGGGTGGTACCAATCAAGAGGGGGCGGAAATAGAGCGTAGCGCCGGTCTCGTAGGGCGGGATGAAGCGTTTGTTCTTCTTCAACGCCAGCCGGATGGCTTCGCCGAAGATATCTGTAGGCACGGGTTGCATCTTCAGCCCTTCGGCAGAACGCTGCATGCGGCGTGCGTTCTCCTGCCAGCGGAAGATTCGTACCTTGCCGTCAATGCCCCGAAAGGCTTTCAGCCCCTCGAAAGCTTCCTGTCCGTACTGCAGGCAGGTAGCCGAGACATGCAGCTTCAGGTATTTGTTGCGTGTCGCGTAGGGCGCTTCCCAGTGCCCGTCACGGTATGCGGACCGTACAATATAGTCGGTCTCCGTATAGTGAAATCCTAATGTATTCCAGTCTATGTTCATGTTAGTCGTTGTTCGTTAGTCGTTGGTCATTGGTTGTTGGCCCGTATTCCAGTAGCAATTCTACGATGCTTTTTTCTTGCTGCCAGGGGTGACGGTCTGTCCAGGTCTGGCTGCTCCAATCCGTGGTGTGCGGCAGGTGTAGGGTGCCGCGTGGTGGCCGGTTCTGCAGCAGGTCGAGGATGACATTGGTCAGTCCGTCGTTGAGGTCAATGAGCCATTTCGTTTCCTTCTCATACCAGGGGCGGAGGTAGTCCGCGTAGTAGAGGAAATAGGGTGTATGTTCGTAGCAACTCACGAGGGCCATCCAGTGTTGGTGTTGCCAGCGGGTCTGATACGATATCTCGATGTCGCGCGTCAGTTGTTTGTGTTCGCTCTTGCGGACGGGTACCGTCAGTCGAAACTCCTGCCCGCGTGTGTCGCTGATGAGGCAGCGGTTGCGGAATGTCTGTTTCTCAAAGCTCTCCATGACCTCTATCACTGCGTCGGGCTCTTGCAGCCGACGGAAATACGAGGCGGGAGCGAGATAGGCTGTAGGCAGTACGTTCATTGCCATGCTGTCTTTCCTATGCGGTTCCAGCGGATATGTCCCTTGCCCCAGGGGCGGTCTTTCTCTACGCTGAGCCAGATGAATACAGGTCGTCCTACAATATGGTCTTCGGGTACAAAGCCCCAGTACCGACTGTCGGCGGAGTTATGGCGGTTATCGCCCATCATCCAATAGTAGTCCATCCGGAACTCATATACCTCGCCGATGCGCATGGCTTGGTGCTCGTAGGCTTCGGCAATACGGCGGTAGATGGGGTAGTTAGCCTCGGTGATAAGCAGTCGGTCGCCTTTGCGGGGGATGTAGATGGGCCCATAGTTGTCCCGCGTCCAGGTGGTAGCTCCTAAGGGGTACATGTCGCCGCCGGCACGCTCGCTCTCCACGCTGATGCGCACGATATGTTCGTTCTTGCTCATCTCGCTGAGCATCTTCTGCGTCAGGGGGAAATGATATACGCCGGGCTCGATGGTCATACGGTCGTCTTCTGACACACCGATCTTGTCCAGATATGACTTACTCAGCAGGTGCCCGTCGGTCTCGATGATATAATTCAGCTGTACGCCTTCGCGTGCGGGTTCTTCGGTCCATTCACCGGCAGCAGCCTTGGTGAACACGCGGCTCTCGATGACCTGCAGGCTGTCGCCGGGTTCGCCGACGCAGCGTTTGACATAGTTCTCACGTCGGTCCACGGGGCGCACGCTGATGTCGCCAAACACATCCTTCCGCTGCTCTACGACCTGCTTGCCGTAGTAGTGGCAGAGGGTGTAGTAATCGGGGTTCTGCATCTTGAGGCAGACGGTATCGCCGGTGGGAAAGTTGAAGACCACGATATCGCCTTTCTTAGGTGTATCCCAGCCGCGTAGCCGTTTGTAGGGCCACTGCGGGTTGACACAGTACGACTTACCGCCGCCGAGCCATGCCGGCCAACTATGCTGCATCAGCGGCATACTGAGCGGTGTGTTGGGCACGCGTGCACCGTAGCTCATCTTGCTCACAAAGAGGAAATCCCCCACGCGCAGACTCTTCTCCAGCGACGAGGACGGAATCTGATAGTTCTGGAATAGATATAGGTTGATGAAATATACCGCTACCAGGGCAAAGACAATAGCGTCTATCCATGAGCAGAACTTATAGAGGGCGGGGTTGGTGTCCTTGTATTTCTTCCAGAATCCCCAGTTGATGTAGCGGGTGGTGAAGGCGTCTAAGATAATCGGGAGTAGGATAATCCACCCCCAGCTCTTGGCATCATCCCATGCTACCCAAGCGACAAATGCGATGTACAACGAGCACCAGATGCCTGCGCGTATCCATCCGTCGCGTTTAACTTGCTGTATGCGTTCTTGAAATGTTTGCATGTAATATCAATTATCAACTATCAACTATCAATTATCAATTATCAACTATCAATTGTCAACTATCGTACGGCTTTAGCCGATCGTTCGAGGCTTTGCCGAGATAAGAACTATCAACTATCAACTATCAATTATCAATTGTTAACTTCTCCGCCGCCATGACTGCCCCTAAGGCAAACCCGCGACGCCCCTTGGCAATGTGGGTGATGATGAGGGTATCCTCGTCGCTATCCCACTTCACCTCGTGTATCCCGGGTACTTCACCTTCGCGTATGGATTCTATTGGGCATTGGCATTGGCCGTTGGCTATGATCTGTTCAGCCAGCGTCTTGGCGGTGCCGGAGGGCTTGTCGAGTTTGTGGATATGATGCGTCTCGGTGATGGCGGGTGTGTATTGCGGCAGCGTTGCCATCTCATGAGCCAGCCATTCGTTGAGTCGGAAGAAGAGATTGACGCCTACGGAGAAGTTGCTGCTCCAGAAAAGCAGGGGTCTGCCGTTGCTATCCACCAGTAACTTCCCATTCTCCACTTCTCTCAACGCCAAACGCTCATCTCTCAACGTCTCTACATCCCACCCCGTGGTGCCTGAGACGACCGTCAGACCTTTTGCCCATGCGCGGCGGATGTTCTGTTCTGCTGTAGCGGGCGTAGAGAACTCAATAGCCACGTTGGCGGTGATTAGTTCGGGGCTTTCCCAGGCATCGGGGTTGTACTGGTCAATTGTGCAGACAATCTCGTGTCCGCGTTCTCGGGCAACAGCCTCTATCATATGCCCCATTTTACCGTATCCTATTATCGCAATGCGCATCTTTTTCGTTTTAGCGTGCAAAAGTACTATTTTTTTTGCATATATGCAAATCTTTTTTCTGTTTTTCGTCTCATCAACGGTTTATTTGCCTTCTTTTCGTCGTTCGCGCCAGTCGGGTAGGTAGTGGTCCATGAGGGCTTGGAAATCCGCTCCGTGGTTCTGTACCCTCAGGTGGCAGAGCTCGTGCACCACGATATACTCGCGGAAGGTGTTGGACTTAAGCGCTAGTTGTAGGCTGAAGGCGATGTTGCGTGTCTGGGCGCGGCAGTTGCCCCACATGGTTTTCATGTTGCGCAGGTGGCATTGTACGGGTTTCTTTTCCCCCATTACTTGAAGCCAATGGCGTACGCTTTGGTTCAGAAAATCCACCAGTTCGACCGCCTGTTCGCGGCTGACGGGTTGCAGCGTATGGGGCTTCTTATCCTTGAATTTCAAGTAGTTAACCATGATCCAGTCCGCCTTGTCGCGCACGAAAGCCTCGGCTACGGATAGCGGGGTCTGCCACGGCACGTTGAGTTGTACCTTGCCGCCGGCCGATACCTTTATACTGACGCGTCTGACAGCCTTGCGGATGACTTCTATTTCAATACCGTTACAGGTCATGGATGAGTTGGTTTACGTCTTCGTCGCGCGTAGCCCATGAGGTGCAGATGCGCACCATGCTGTGCGCTTCGTCCACGCGTTCGCAGTAGTCAAAGAGGTAGCGTGTCTTGAGCTCGTTGAGTTTGTCGTCAGCGATGATGACGAACTGTTGGTTGGTAGGGCTTTCGGATGCCATCCGGTAGCCTTTGTCCAACAGGGCTTGCCGGATGTTTAGAGCCTGGCGGACTGCTTTTGCTGCCAACTGCCAGTACAGGTCGTTCTGCATCAGCGTCAGGAATTGGATGCCGATTAGACGCCCCTTCGCAAGCATGCCGCCGCTCTGCTTGATGAGGTAGCGTAGGTCCTTGCGGTACTTGGGGTTGCAGACAACCAGTGCTTCGCCGAATAGTGCCCCCTGTTTCGTGCCGCCGATGTACATCACGTCGGCGAGTGCCGCGAGTTCCCTGAGGGTGATATCCGCTGTGGGTGCCATCAGCCCGTACCCCAGGCGTGCGCCGTCGATATAGAGGGGAAGCTCATACTGGCGGCATATGGCGCTGAGGGCGGTGAGCTCCTGTTTGGTGTATAGCATGCCTGTCTCGGTGGGGAAACTGATATAGACCATCCCCGGCTGCACCATATGCTCAATGTTGGGGTCGTACAGATGGCTGAGTATGACATCTTGTACCTGCGCGGCAGTGAGTTTGCCATCTGTGGTTGCCTGTGCCATGACCTTATGACCGCAGTGTTCAATTGCACCGGTCTCGTGCACGTTGATGTGTCCGCTATCGGCTGCTATGACCCCTTGATGCGGGCGGAGCAGGGCATTGATGACCAGGGTGTTCGTCTGCGTGCCGCCGACCAGTAGGTGCACACTACCCGCCGTGTCTTTCTCGCGCCAGAGGCGTTCGCCTTGTTGGGTATCGATGCCGCAGAGCTTGGCAATCAGGGCTTTGGCCTCCTGGCTATAGGGATCCTGACCGTAGCCAATGGTCTGTTCCATATTGGTGGCTTGCAGACGCGCTAATATCTCAGGCGCGCAGCCTTCTTGATAGTCGCAATGAAAATGTATCATTCTTGGTAAAAACTTTTTATACTGTCACATACGCCCAGTGGGTTCATCAGCAGGGGCCTCGTGGAATAGAAACACTCACCCGTTATCTCGGGTATTGTGCGGTTCAGCCGCATCTGGCGGGCTATCTCGTTGCCTGTTTTCCAGGCGGCTGCTTCGTTGGCACCACCCAGGCGGTAGGGTGCCATTCCGATATAGAGTTTCACATCCGTACCTCGGACTGCATCGGCCCACCAGTGGGCGAGCACCTCGTAGTCGGCTATTTTCTTGCCTATCTCCCAATAGAGCTGTGGCACCACATAGTCAATCCATCCGTTCCGAATCCATAGCAGGATATCGGCATAGAGGTCGTCGTAGTTGGTCATACCGGCTTTGGTGGCGCTGCCGAGGCTGTCGCGGTCCTGATTGCGCCATACGCCGAAGGGCGAGATGCCGAACTGCACCTCGGGGCGGGTGCGCTGAATCATATTATGAATAGCTTGAATGGTAAGGTTTACGTTATCGCGTCGCCAGTCACCGATAGCGGTAAAGCCGCGCGGGTCTGCCTCAAACTGTTTGCGGTCGGGTAGTGGGGTCTTGGCTATAGGGTAGGGATAGAAATAGTCGTCCATGTGAATGGCATCAATGTCGTAGCGGCAGCACAGATCTTCCACAACCATGCAAATCCAGTCGCGCGTGGCGGGCAGCGAGGGGTCAAAGTACCATTGCTTGCCGTAGCGCCAGAACCACTCGGGGTGAACGCGGTAGATATGATCATCGGCGAGCATATCGGGGCTCATGGTGTGCAGCGTCAGGCGGAAGGGATTGAGCCACACATGTACCTCCATGCCGCGTTGGTGGGCCTCTCGGCATACAAAACGTAGCGCGTCATAGGGCGTCTGGTCGCCCCAATGGCCTTGTGTGCCTGTCAGCCAATGGCTGGTAGGCTCCAACTCCGATAGGTACAGGGCATCGGCGGTGGGGCGAACCTGAAAGATGATAGCATTCATACCCAGAGCCTGTAGCGAGTCGAGCAGGGTAATCATCTGGGCCTGTTGTGCCTCGCTCTGACCGATGGTCTCGGGCTGTGGCCAGTCAATGTTGGCAACGGTGGCTATCCATGCGGCGCGAAACGGCATCTCCGCTCCTGCGGTTAGGGTGCTGAAGGTGAGGACTAATAGTATTATTTTAATGTATTTGACCATTGTTGACGGTTAGTATTTTGGCATTTTCGTTGGGTCGTACAATCTCGGTTAGGTGTCTCAGGTCGGTGTCGGTCATCAGTATCTGTCCGAACCGGTCGCTGCCGAGCAGGCTGACGAGGCTCTCCACGCGGTGCGCGTCGAGTTTGTCGAACAGGTCATCCAGCAGCAGGATTGGTTTGCGTCGCCCCTCGGTGAGGTAGAGCGCTTGCGCTAATTTCATAGCGAGCAGATAGGTCTTCTGCTGCCCTTGCGAGCCGACGCGTTTGAGCGGGTATTCGTCCAGGGTCATCTCTATTTCATCTTTGTGCACACCCTGCGAGGTCCAACCTAAGATGAGGTCTCGCTGGCGCGTACGGATGAATGCCTCGCGTAGGTCGCGGTCGTTCAACTGCGAGACATAACGCAGAGCTACCTGTTCCTGCTCGCCGCTTATCTCGGCATACAAAGCCTGAAAAATCGGCGTGAAGGCCTCAATATAAAGGCTGCGCGCTTGGTAGATATACTCCGCCGGAGCCAGCAACTGTTCCTCCAGCACTTCCAATAGGTCCCAAGGCATGCTATCCTGCCCCTCGTATTGTTTGAGTAGGGCATTACGCTGCTTGATGAGTCCTTGGTAAAGCGTCAAGTTCTCCAGGTATATTCTGTCGCGTTGGGCGAGCACTTGGTCCATAAAACGGCGCCGCTCGTCGGAGCCTTCGGCAATGAGTTCCGCGTCGGCGGGACTGACCATCACCAGCGGGATGAGCCCGATATGTTCGCTGAGGCGTTTGTAGTCTTTGCGTCCGCGCCTGAATTGCTTCTTCAGTCCGCGTTTAATGCCGCATGAGATGGTCTCATCGTCGGCTTCGGGGCGTTCTTCGTCGGCATACCTGCCCTGCACAAAGCAGGCCTGCTCACCGTGCAGGATGTTCTGCGAGTCGGTGGCATTGAAGGCCGACTTGGTGAAACTGAGCAGATAGACCGCATCCAGCACATTGGTCTTGCCCTGCCCGTTGAGTCCCACCAGGCAGTTGAGCTTGTCGCTGAGGCTGAGCTCCGCTTCGCGGATGTTCTTCCAGTTGAGTATGTTCAGTTCGCGTAGTATCATGCGAAGAGTTGTACGTCGTTTTCGGTTATTGGGTCGCCGGATAGGATAATGAGTCGCTCCACCACGTTCCTAAGCTCGCGGATATTCCCAGGCCAGCTCCGTTGCTGCAGGGCGCGTATGGCTGCCGCGTCAAAGGCCTTGGTCTTCCAGCCTTGTTCGGCGCAGATGAGTTCGGCAAAATACTCCACCAGCAGCGGGATATCCTCGCGTCGGTCTTCTAACTTAGGCACGTGGATGGGTATGACGTTCAGGCGGTGGTAGAGGTCTTCGCGGAAGGTACCGCGTTCAATCTCGTGCTTCAGGTCTTTGTTCGTAGCGGCAATAACGCGTACGTTTACCTTCACACTCTTGTCGCTGCCCACGCGGGTTATCTCGCTTTCCTGTAAGGCGCGCAGCACCTTGGTCTGGGCATCCGGTGACATGTCACCAATCTCGTCCAGAAAGAGCGTACCGCCGTCGGCCTGCTCAAACTTACCTGCGCGGTCTTTCACGGCACCGGTGAACGAACCTTTCATATGGCCGAACAGCTCACTCTCTATGAGTTCCGACGGTATGGCAGCGCAGTTGACCTCCACAAGGGGGGCCTGCGCACGGTTGCTCTGTGCATGTAGCAGGCGTGCCACGACCTCCTTACCCGTGCCATTCTCGCCGGTGATGAGCACACGCGCCTCGGTGGGCGCTACCTTGTCTATTATTTCGCGCACGCGTAAGATAGCCGGCGACTCGCCTATCATACGGTGCTGTTTCTCCACTTTCTTTCTCAGGTTTTTGATCTCCTCGGTCTTCTCGCCTATCGTCTTGCTCAGGTCTTTGTGTGCCAGAGCGTTGCGGGTGGTGACGAGCAGACGGTTCAGGTCCAGCGGTTTCTCGATGAAGTCAAAAGCACCTTTTTTTATCGCCTCTACCGCCGTCTCTATGGTGCCGTGTCCGCTTATCATGACAATAGGGCAGAGTCCGTTGAGTCTATCCAAAACCTCCAGCCCATCCATCTCGGGCATCTTAATATCGCTGTAGATCAGGTCGAAGGATTCTTTCTCGGCCATCTCTACACCTTGTTTCCCGTTTTCGGCTACGCTCACGCTGTAACCCTCCAATTCTAAGATGTCTTTTAGGGTGTTGCGTATCGCACGTTCGTCGTCTATAATCAGTATTTTAGCCATATTTTTACAATTTAGCCTGCAAAGTTACGCTTTTTTTGCGAAATATGCAAGAAAAAACGCAAAAAATCTTGCACATTTCAGATATTTGTAGTACCTTTGCAGTCCAAAACGAAAAACAAAACGTATTTTAGTACAAAACAAACTAACCAACAAACATGTCATCAGTAAACAAAGTAATCTTAATCGGCAACGTGGGTTCTAACCCCGAAGTACGTTATTTAGACCGCGGCGTGGCTATCGCCAACTTCAATTTGGCTACCACCGAGCGCGGATACGTGATGCAGAATGGCACACAAGTACCTGACAAGACCGACTGGCACGCCATAGTTCTCTGGCGTAATTTAGCCGAATGGGCAGAGCGCTTTGTGCGCAAAGGAATGAAATTATATGTGGAGGGTAAGCTGCAGACCCGCACCTGGGAACGCGATGGACAAATCCGCCGCAAGACGGAGGTCATCGCCGAGAATGTACAGATCCTGTACCGCCCCGAGGAGTACCGCAACTTAGGTCACGAACAGCGTCAAGCTACGCCCGAGGACGACGAGGCGCCGAAGAACGATCCGTTGCTGGACGAGGTTGACGAGGAACCGATCTTTTAGGCTTCCCCCCGAACCCTTTTGCCGAGCTCTTCGGAGCTCCGGCTCTGAACGAACCGTCTGACTTACGAGTCGGGCGGTTTTTCTTCTCCATCGGCTGGGCTGAGGCTTTTTCCTTCGGGTGCGCAGCCACGAATTGCTTACGCTCGCCCTGGAATAGCTCGTATTTATTGAACAGGCAGTCCAACTCGCCGTTCATCAAGTGTATCTTCTCGCTCGGTTTCAGTCCCAGGCATTTCATCGCTTCTTCGTTCGACGAGATAATCCAGGCTGTTGTACCGGTGAACTGGTGCTTCAAAGCTGACCCGATGGCCTGATACAGACGCAATACGTCCTTGTCCTGACTGAGGCGTTCGCCGTAAGGCGGATTCATCATCACCAACGCCTTGGGCGCGGGTTTGTCTGCAGGCAATGGCAGATCATGCAACTCTTCAATACGCACCTGACGCACCTCTATATAACGGCTCTGACCGGCTGACTTGATGTTCTTCAGCGCAGCCTGCACGGCATAGAAGCCGGCATCCGAACCGTATATCTTGTGCTCAAAGACCCGCTCGCGCGAGTCGTCGTTATACACTTCCTCCCATAACTCGGCGTTGAAGTTATTCCATTTCTCAAAGGCAAACGACTTGCGGAAAATACCCGGAGCAATGTTTTGGGCTATGAGTGCCGCCTCGATGAGTAGCGTACCCGAACCGCACATGGGGTCGTAAAAATCCGTCTCACCCTTCCAACCTGCCATCAGTAGCATGCCGGCAGCGAGGGCTTCGTTGATAGGTGCTTCGGTGTTCGCAACACGGTAGCCTCGCTTGTGCAGGCTCTCGCCGCTGCTGTCCAGCGATAGGGTGACCTGTTTGCCCGCGATATGTACATTCAGCATTAGGTCCGGGTCTGTGACACGCACGTTGGGGCGTTTCTGCTCCCGCTCCATCCACCAGTCGGCTATCGCATCTTTGACGCGGTACGTCACGTATTTTGAGTGACGGAACTCCTCGCTATAGACCGTTGCATCGATAGCAAAACCCGTCTGTAGGTTCATGTAGTCCGCCCAATTGATTTTCTTGACTTCCTCATAGACCCCGTCGGCATCATCGGCCTTAAAACTCAGTATCGGTACCAATACGCGCGATGCCGTGCGCAAATACAAGTTTGCACGATACAGCAACGCTAAATCGCCCGTAAACGATACCGCGCGGCGTTCCATTTGGATATTATTGGCACCCAATTGTACCAACTCTGTTGCCAACACATCTTCCAGACCCTTAAAGGTCTTCGCTACCATCTGAAATTCTGTTGCCATACTATATCTTTCGTCATAACGTCATGACGTAATAATCTTAAATTTTAAATCTTAAATTTTAAATCTTAAATCCCCTGTGGGGGTTAAATCCCCTGTGGGGGCCGGGGGGTGTCTGTCCCGCGGGGTGTGTTCATATAATCGCCGGCATAGTATGTCGGCGTCCTCCTGCCTCCATAATCTTAAATTTTAAATCTTAAATTTTAAATTTTAAATCTTAAATTTTAAATCTTAAATGATGCTTAAATCATTGATTTAAGCTAACATCCAAATGCGGATACGCAAACTGGAATCCTGCCTCGGGCAGTTCGCTGTAGAACCGCTGCTGCATGGCGAAATAGAGGTCCCAATAATCCGTTGCCCTCACCCACACGCGCACCACAAACGTGATATCATTGGCATTGAGCGTACTAAGGGCTACAAACGGCGCTGGTATGGCTTCCATCCGATAGCCGGTGGTTGACAGTTGGAAGGAGGATATCTTTAACTCTTCGTAGAGTGCATCCATATCGGTGTCGGCCTGCAGCACGCGCGGGTCTTCGTTCAGCATGCGCAGAATAGTCGCGCGGCATTGGGCTGCATCCGAACCATAGGCAACGCTTACCTGCCACTCTACGCGGCGGAGCGGACGGGCTGAGTAGTTGTCTATTGTACCGTTGCTCAGCGCACCATTCGGCAGAATCACTACGCGATTATCGACCGTCAGCAGTTTGGTGGTGGTGATGTTTACCTCCACGACCTTGCCGCTGAAACCCTGGGCGGCGATGAAGTCACCCGCCTTGAAGGGCTTGAAGGTAAGCAGCATAATGCCGCCGGCAAAGTTCTGCACCGTGCCCGAGAGTGCCATACCTATTGCCATACCACCAGCAGCCAGCAGAGCTGCCAACGAGGTTGTATCTACACCTAACGTGCTGATAATCACGATGATGAGCAATACCGTTAGGGCAATCGATACAAACGAGGTTATAAATGACGCTAACGTCCGCTCCGTGTTGCGGCGTTCGAAGATTCTCTGTAACACTTTCTTTAGCCGCCCGATGAGCCAAGCTCCTACGATATAAATCACAATCGCCGCCAGCACTTTCAAACCGAACTGGGTGGCTTCCTGCATCACCCCGTTCCAGAAGGCCTCTGGGTCGGCTTGCATCTGCGAAATTATGTTTTTTGCCGCCGCATGAACAGAATCTGGCGGAAGAATGGGTACCGGGGATGGGGTCTGCAATAAGGTCATTTTTCGTCGCTGTTTACAAATTTTCGGCAAAGGTACTACTTTTTTCTGACATATGCAAATTTATCTGTCATAAAAAATCGATTTTACGTAAAAACGAATACGAGCAGCTCTTCCGATGATGCTTATTCTGATACTTTTTTCTACAAATATAAATAAAATAACATACTTTATTAGTATTTACTTGTGTATATGATTTTTTTTCCGTACCTTTGTGCGCGATTTGATATTTTTAACAACACAATTGTGGGCTATGAATGACCATGAATGCCTCTATATAGTAGAGAACCGAGATGCGGACTTTTCCTTTCCTGTGCATATGCACGAAGCATGGGAATTGACGTTTATACAGGGTGGTAAGGGTTTGACTCGAATTATCGGCGATAGTGTGGAGACTATCGATGACCTTGAGGTAGTTCTGCTGACGCAGTACGATATGCGTCATGCCTGGCGGGCGGATAAGATGCATCCGCATAATGTTCGCGAAGTCAAAGTGCAGTTCTACGATGACCTTATCTCACCACAGTCGTTGGGCAAACGACATCTCCGGGAAATAGCTCTTCTATTTGAGCGGGCCAAACGCGGACTCACTTTCTCCGATGAAACCAAAAAACGTGTTGCCGAGAAGATTGACTTGATGCTCGCTACCGAAGACCACTTTGAGCAGTTGCTGCGATTTATGAATATCATCCATATTCTCTCCTTGGATACCGAAGCACGCGTCTTGTGCAGCGAGAGTTTTGCCGAGGTTAAGAATAAGCACGAAACATCGAAACTCTATATCCTGATAGAATACCTCCGCCAGCACTACAACGAGGTAGTACGCCTTGGCGAACTGGCGAAGATGGTCGGTATGACCGAGGTCAGCTTGTCGCGGTATTTCAGACGTAATGCCGGCGTGACGATTTCCGATTACCTCATCGGCTTGAGGGTGGGGCACGCCTCGCGTCTTTTGGTGGATACCGACCTTACCGTCAATGAGATAGCGTATGCTTGCGGATTCAATAATATCAGCAATTTCAACCGCCTCTTCCGTAAGAACCGCGGTTGCACTCCTCAGCAACTCCGCAATATGTACACCAAGAGCCGCGTCCTCATCTAACCTCCCCTAACCTCCCCTAACCACCGCCCCGCCCCTCATCCCCCATCCTCCCCTAACCCCATCCCCCAAAAACCGCCAACCGCCACCCGTAGAGACGGCATTCCCTTGCCGTCTCTCTGTTCTTTGTTCTTTGTTCTCGTCTCTCGGTTCTCGAACAGCCAACCGCCAACGCCAACCGCCAGCGCCAACCGCCAACGCCAACCGCCAGCGCCAACAGCCAACGCCAACCGCCAACGCCAACGGCCAAAGCCAACCGCCACCCGTAGAGACGGCATTCCCTTGCCGTCTCTCGGTTCTCGGTTCTCGTCTCTCGGTTCTCGGTTCTCGAACCGCCAACCGCCAGCGCCCTTTTAGCCGTCAAACACGGCAACGAGACGGCAACGAGACGTAAACGAGACGTAAACGAGACGAAGTCGAACCGTCTCGTTTCCATATCTTATGCCGTATTTAATCATTATTCATTAAAAAAGTTTGCATATGTCAAAAAAAAATACTAAATTTGCAGCCGATTACGGGAAAATAGTACTGGTGAGCAATATGCACGATTTAGTAAAAATCATTCGTCATGTGCATAAAAACAAAGGGCTTCTATGCGCATGAACAGAACTAAAATAGGATTAATAGAGACCATGAACTGTATTCGAAAAGCCGAACCGGTGGATATACCGCGTATCATGAATCTGCTGCTGCAGGTCAACGGCGTACATCATCGGCTGCGGCCGGATATCTTCCGCCCGCACACCACCAAATACGATGAGTCGGAATTGGCAGCTATGATGACGCATGATGATCAGCCAATCTTTGTCTATGACAACGGTAGGGTAGAGGGGTATCTGTTCTGCCGCATTGAGGAGCTCCATGACGACCGCCTCCTGCACGATCGCAAGACGCTCTATATCGATGACCTCTGCGTGGATGAAGCCCAACGCGGCAAGCATATCGCAACCGAGTTGTTGGAGCACGTGCGCACCTTTGCTCGGTCGATTGGCTGCCAAGCTATTACCCTTAACGTCTGGGAAGGTAACGACGCTGCCATGCGTTTTTATCAAGCAAAAGGCATGCATGTGCTCAAAACGTGCATGGAATTGAATATCGAGCCGCAAGGCTAAAACAAAATGGATACACATCGCAATACGCAATATAGAAAAAGAAAAATTAGTTCGGAATTAAGTGTTAGAGAGTTATGGAATACCTATCGGGCAGAAGTCGGATTCTTCGCTTGCCTATCGATAGCCGTCGTGATAAGCCACCGATTATCGTGGCTAATACCGGTAGATTTTTTTGACGAGGTTCTAACCCCGATTCAGAACTCGTTCACCATAACAGTCTGCTTGTTTGGCGCGTGTCTGCTATTTCTGCATTCGGATGGCTATCGTACGCGTCGCGTATGGGCATGGACGCTGACAGCATGGGGTGTGTTAGACATGCTGTTTCTGCTGCAGACCTGTGTGATGGGCATACCTGTATTGACGATTGGCAACGAGGCGCTCAATGCTTACGAATTGTTGGCAGGTAACTTCTTAGGCTGGCTGATGCTCTTTTACCCTACCGAAGCGCTTCGCCCCCGCTGGCTGACGCTGCGGCGGGCGGTTTTGCAACTCTTGCCGGTGGTGCTGTTAGTCGCGCTGGATTATGTCCTGCCCGTCAATCTTGCCCCGCTGATAGCTTGCTATCCGGCGGTATTGGCGCTACTGCTGGCTTCACATATTCGCGCCTATCGTATCTGGTGCGAGGAGAACTATTCCTCTATGGACCATATTGACGTGCAATGGATCGTCCGGTATATGATTATGCTGCTGGTCGTGGGCGTATCATTCCTGTATCTGTGTTTCACTCATAACCCCGCGCGAGCTTTTACACAGCAATGGTTGCTCTTCTTCCTTTTTGCCTATAGTACCGAGCAGATTTTGTTCCGCAAGAATCCCTGGGCAGAGGAAAACACCAACGACCAACAGCCAATGCCAACGGCCAACGGCCAACCGCCAACAGCCAACAATCAGCCGCCAACGGCCAACAGCCAGCCGCAAACAGCCAACAACCAACCGCCAACCGCCAACGACCAACAGCCAACAGCCAACGCCAATGACCAACAGCCAACAGCCAACGCCAACGCCGACCTCGACGCATACGCCGAGGCCTTGAAACAATGGATGGAGAATGCTAAGCCGTATCTCAATCCCGACTTCAAGTTGGTGGACCTCAGAGAGGTACTACCCATGAACCGTAGCTATCTCTCGCAGTTTATCAACGACACCTATGGCTGCACCTTCTACCAGTTTGTCAACAACTACCGCATCGCTGAAGCCCAACGACTGATGAGCGAAAACCCCGAACTGAAAATGACGGAAATAGCGTCCCGTTCGGGCTTTACTTCGCGTAGTTTTTTTACGCAGACTTTCACCCGCGAGGTCGGAGTAAGCCCGCGTGAATGGAGCAAAAAATGTTATAATACGTAAAAAAACACTATTTTTTGTTAGTTTGCGTCAAAATCTGCGCGTGCGCTCTTGCGTACGTGCGATTTTTTTTGTACTTTTGCAGTAGATTTTCGATTGTCGAAAATGGAGAGTAAATAATTAACAATAAAAAACAACAAAACAATGAAAAAGATTCAAGTTATTTTAGCCGTTGTTGTCGCCTTGGTGATGGCATCGTGCGTGAAGTTCAAGACCGAGGCTACCGTTGATGTTGAGGTCATCAAGGATGGTAAGTCGGTAGGCGCCGGTACCGTTGTGTACAAATTTAGCGACCCCGGTCTGGGCGAGGGTACAACGATTTACCGTTCGAATGCAACGGGCTCGGTGGTGACGGATGCTGCCGGACTGGCTCATTTCGACCTGAAGAGCCCCGACGATTTTGCCCCGAGTCAGGTAGTCGGTGTAGAAATTGAGGATACGAAAACCTTCTTCTTCTGCACCTATGACAAGGAAGACAAGCGTAACGGCTTCATAGCTGTCAGCCTCAAGACCGGCGACAAGAAGACCGTGAAGTTGGAGATAAAGGATAACGAAGAAGAAAAATAATCCTATAATATAATAAAAAAATGAAAAAAAGTTTGTTTGGCCTCTTGGCCCTCTGCATGCTCACGATGGTAGGTGTGCTCTTTACCGCCTGCGAGCAGCAGTCATCCAGTTATCAGTTTGGCTATGACATCGACCCCGATTCGAAATGCGACGAGTCCTTAGCCATGCAGTTTATGCTGTCTGAAGACGGTGCTATCGTTATCTACAACGAGATGAAGAAGACCGCCGACCAGTATTCGGATGCTGCCCGTACCTGCATCTGGAAATCTACGCGTGACAACGCCACGGCATCCGCCAAGAAGGCATTCCAAGCCGGTATGGACGCGGTGCGCAAGGATAATGCCTCCTTCAAGGGCATTGTCATCCGGCTCTACATGCTGGATCCCGACACCAATAAGATGGTAACAGTTGAGAAAGCAACAATTTAATAACCGGAGTTCGCAACTTATACGTTCGAGTAAGAGAACTTGTTAAATTTAGGTGTGCGAGGCCGATACCTTCGCACACTTGCAAATAGTATTTACAACCAATCGAGGCTTTTAGAATGCAACCTCGGTATAACACAAAAAAAATAGTGGCATGAAAAAATGTTTTCTTCGTTTTGCAGCTGTTGTGTGGCTGATGACGATGTTTGCAGGGGTGGCTACGGCCAATAATGATTTCCTGGAGCAAACGCAAAACTACAGTGTAACACCCAAAGGAAACGGTGTCTTGCATTTCAAGATTCCGATTTGGTCCTATGGTAGGGTGAATAACTACCGCTTGGGTATTCAAAGTCATGTGTGGTACTCCAGTACCTATAATGCACAGCCCAATAACGATGTAACCCATTTTTTCTATTTCCGCAGTACCGATCGCCAGAACACCGACAATCCCGATGTGAATAGTACGGCGGATGTCGATCTGCGCGCCAATAGCGGTACCATCAAGATAACCCGCACCGCCGGCGGTGGTACCGTGCAGATTAATTCCGGCTCGGGCAATAAGTCGCTCACCCTGCCCGCCCAGAAGTCCATGGACGGCAGCTTCAAGCGTGTCGTCTATTTGGAGTTTGACTGGTACCTGCCTGAAAACCTCATTAGCCAGAAGTTCTACGTTGGTGTGGATGCACGCATCTTCAAGTACAGCGCAGATGATACCAATAATGACAACATCTACAAACGCATCTGGGTTGCTGTGCCCGACCGCATGGATGGCTCGGACCAACTCATGGCACCCGAGCTGCAGTCGCCCTACCTCTATTACATGGACGATAACGGCACTCCCATACGCGATGGCAAAGCTGCAATCCCCTACGTGGTGTACCAGACTCCTAAGTCCTATACCACCTCTATCAGTGCTACGCCCGTACAGGTAACGAACCGTGCCGGCGCCATCGTTGTATCCACGACCGATAGCATTCAGACCGGTTTTCAGGCTACCTTCACCCTGCAACCCAATGCCGATGTGACGACCACCACCACGCGTTCCTCCAATCGTATCGACATACCCGCATTCCATCGTATCTATAACTTCGCCGCTGTAGAGCAGAAGGACGATATGGATAGCTACAACGGCCGTAATGTACTGATGTGGACGCTGCGCAGCCCGCAGGTGACCGACCTGATGAGTACGGATTATTTTGAGATTCAGCGTGCTACGAAGTCGGACTATAGCGATGCCATCACTATCGCTTTGGAACCCATGGAGAGCGGCAAAGGGAACTATTCCTTCATCGATGATACACGTAGCGCTGATGCGCAGGGTGTTGTACACGATACCACTACCACCTATCGCGAACTGAAGTGGAATGACTACCTCCTCTCATCCGAGGACGGCGATCCCCTCTGCGATATGGACCTCAAACTCGTTGCCAAATCGCAGATCCTGCCCGCTTCGCCTATCTATTACCGCGTCCGCAGGGCTTCGACGGCGGCCTGGGAATGGAATCATCCTTTCGCGCAAGCCACCACCCTCAATCGCCATAGTTTCTTGGCACCCCTGGCAGCTACGCAGGCGGACTACACCAAGGATGCCGACTTTGAAAACAACCATAAGGTGCACTTCCGTGTACGGATTGACAATGCGCAGATCATAGACCAAGGTGCTGTAACCCCGCAGAACTGCGAACTCATTCCTACCTTCAAGACGACCCGCAGCGTGCCTGACTCGATTACCATGACGTTCCGAATCGATGAAAATACCAGCAGCCAGGTAGCTGATATCTCGATACGCATTCCTAATTCGCCCTATGGTAAACCCTTGAACCGGGGCGATAATGTACTGACTCTACCCGTCAACGGTGCTAACTACCAGATTTGGATAGTCCTCAAGTCCACGACCATGAGTCACAATGGCTACGACCATAATTTCTCACTGGCCAACTTCACCTTTGATAGCGATCATGCTGCCGAACTCGATGGAGCTGTCTTTGAGACCTTTTGCAAATCGCGCGGCGTGTTTGGCGGCAGATATGATATCTTCGAGACCGGTTATCGCCTCATGCCGGGTACGGGTGCCTCGCATCGCATGAAACAAGTCCAACAACGCTGGGCTGCCGTGCGCGACACGATCTTCCGACAGATGGTTGATAGCATGCAGCGCACCGTTAATCCTGCCGCCGGTGCCGGCCGCTGCATGTGGGATCGTGGTGCCCAACTCATCCTGATGCGCACGCTGCAGGAAACCGGTACAACGGTCGAACTGAACGTACCGCAGGATAGTATCCGCCGAAATGATGACGGTTCCTGGACCGCGCATATCACCGATGTGGCCAATATGGCATGCACCAACTACAGCTATCAGGTTCGTATTGACCCGAGTGCTTCCTCCGTACGTTTCCAAAGCCCCAACTCGCTGCAGCCGGTGGCTATCAATGGCCCCTCGCTCTATTTCAACGAGGCGGCTTCCATCACTTCCTTCACTGCCTCAAAGGGCGATGCCCGTCGCGAGCGCAAGAGCGGCGTGATGCTGCAGTGGATTCCTTCATCCGCTGCAGTAGACGAATATGTGCTGATGCGCATCCCCAAGGGGAGCACTAACGCAGCCGATACGCTGTACCGCGGATTGGATAACAGCTATTTTGATGTTGCAGCCGCACCCGGACAACACTACGAATATACCGTTGTAACACGCTACGAATGCAAGCGGCAGCGTACCGACCATTCTGCTACGGCTGAGGGCTGGCGTACACCCTATGGCGAGATAAGCGGTGCGGTGCGCCAAATCGATAACAGCGGCATGGCTGGCGTTACGGTGACACTGGCTGCCAACGGGCAGACAATTCAGACCGTGACCACCAAAGCCGATGGTGTCTTCCTCTTCGACAGCTTGACCTATGGTAATGGTACGCAATATACCGTTACACCCACCTCGCAATATGGTACTTTCAGTTTCAACAACACCTCATCGGCCATCGCTACCATCACCCTGGCAGCCGACAAATGCGTGCAGCAAGGTATCGACTTTGTCAATACCAGTTCGGTACGCCTGTCGGGTCGCGTCTTGTTCCAGAAGAGTACCATTCCCGTTAGCGGTGTATGTTTTATCCTGAATGGCGATACCGTTCGCCGCGGCGGCAGTCCTTATACCAGCGGTATTGATGGTAACTTTGAGCTGACCATCCCCAAGTCCATGCCTTGCCGCCTCCGCGTAGCCAAGGCCGGTCATACTTTTGCCAACGACGGATGGCTTATCGTAACCGGTAACGATACGACTTTCTCGCTGGTTAAGGCGCTGGACGGCGTGCGCTTCTACGACCGTACGAAGGTGCGCCTCGTTGGCCGCGTAGCCGGTGGTCTGGATCAGCAGGCATTACCACCCGCATTGGGATTTGGTAAGAATAACTTGGGCGACAACTTGCAAATGGTGCTGCAACTCGATGGCGACAACACCGCCCATATTGTTCATAACCCCGATGACTTGACGCAGGATACCTTGCATTTTACGGTGGATAGCACGCTGGCCATCTTTGAACAGAAGCGTATCATCATCCGCCCCAACATCCGCACGGGTGAGTATGCGGTGGATCTCTTCCCCGTGAAATACAAAGTGGTGCAAGCCACCGCCACGGGCTACGCCACCCTGCTGGATGTACAGGCAGGTATGCCCTCCTTCGACCTGACGAATGCACCGCTCTCGGTCTTCAACGCCGACTCGCTCGGCAGACATGCTACCTATAACGCACGCTTTGACCGTATATACCGGAACCCCATGCAGGTAGGACTGCAGCAAATGATGTACGGCATGGCACAAGACGGCATGGGCGAAGAGAACATAGGCGTGTCCAGTATCATCAACCAGAGCCGTACTATCAAGCTTTATCGCAAGGACTCTACGGGTGCGATCAACTACCTGTTTGGGCATCCTATCTTCCAGCAGGGACGCACCTATCAATTCCGCGTAGGCGCGTATGAGGACTACTACTATAACAACGATCGTTATAACACGCGCGACCGTGTGCGCCTCAGCGGCGGTACGCTGAAGGTGTACAACGGATTCAAAGCCGGTAATAATACAGCCACAGCCCAGTACCCGCTTGACGAAAAGGGCGAAGCCATGATTAGTGTCGAGGTCGATAATATCAACCTGCAGGCTACAGGTACGCAAGCCCTGAGAACATTAGACCTCGCCGTCGAACGCGAGGGTAACACCACCGACATCAGTGCCGTGCGCGGCTTTGTAACGGGTAATAACATTGAGAGCGGTGACATTCGCGCGGTCGATGCTGACATCAAGATTCTTGATATCCTGCGCGACCCACCCGGAAGCGGTAGTAGTTGCTATCTCGAAAAAGGTGCTACCTATAAATCCAACAACACCTGGAGCATAGCCGTCAAGTTCGGTGTCAATATTGAGAGCCAAATTGGTACGGCATTCGACCAGATGGTCGGTGTCATTGCCGTTACCTCCTTTACGGGCATCAGCACTGAGGCGGGTAAAACCCATAATGTCAATCTGCCACTGGTCGGCTCAGGCAAATATTCCCGTACGGTGGGCTATACTTACACCACCACTGAGAAAATCTCCACCAGTTCCGCTACGTCCTTTATCGGCGATATGGGTGATGTGTTCGTCGGACATATGAATGAGGTGCTCTATGGCTCCGTGCGTGCGGTGCGCGTGATAGATGATAGTACCTTCCTGCTTCGCCAGCCCGCCTTCCAAGCCGGGTATATCAAGGAGGTAGCTGCGGCTCACGATTCGAACGGCAACCTCTACCACTTTGTGATTGCCAAAGAGTTGGCCTTAGGCTCACGCATGGGTACGCAGTTTGCCTATACGCAAAAACATATTGCCAATACCCTGATACCCAAACTCATAAACGAACGTAACGCGTTGCTCATCGATGCACCCGACTCCGTCACCGCCCAGAGTACGGCTAATCGCTTGGGCAAAGCCGTCTATTGGAACCAAGCGGAGAGTGATGATACCAAAGGTCTCAAGGGTAACTACAAACAAATCGTCCCGAAGAATGTACCCGACTACAGCGAGGTGGACAAGGTCGAAGCTCTCAACAACATCATCGTCAAGTGGGTATCCATCTTAGCCGCCAACGAACGGGATAAGGTAATGGCGCTCCAATCCGGCAAGAAGGTCGGTACCTTCTCGGTGAGTGGCGGTACCAGCCGCGATTATAGCGAGACCTATTCTGCCGACTGGACAGGGGGCGGTAACTTCTCGTTTGGACTCAACTTGAGTAGCATCGGATCGTTCTTCTCCGGCGGCGGTAGTACAATCGCAACCGGTGCTACAGCGGTTTCGCCATATGCCACTGCGTTGTCTAACTTGACAAATTCGTCGCAGTTTACGAATTATGCCGCTAACCAATTTAATGACTTGAAGGTGGCCGGTAAGGCAGTTGGTGTGCAGTGGGAGACAAAATTCAAACGCGTGGCAGAGGCTTCCTTTGACGGAACCTTTAGCGGAAAGAACCAGACCATCTCGCGCAAGATGGGCTTTACCATTGCGCCCGATAACTTCGGCAATACAACGGTTAGCGTTTATCGGTCGAGTATCGATAGCATCTTTGACAAAAGCGTGATGGATCTGGTTCATTCCAAGATCCTTCCGGACCCCGATATGGATAATAAATACGGTAGTTTCGTCTTCTTCCAGGAGGGTGGTGTCAGCCACTGCCCCTACGAAGGTGAGGTGCGCACCAAGTGGTACTACCCGGGTCAGTTTGTGCTCGGTAACGCTACGATACCTATCGAGAATCCCAAGATGACCCTCGACCGCTATTCTATCAGCAATGTGCCCGCCGAGCAGGCAGCGGTATTCCGCCTGACGCTGGTCAACGACAACCTCAATGCCAACGGTCAGTCTGCCGGTGGACAGTATCTATCGCTCTCCGTTGAACCACAGACCAACCCCAATGGTGCCATTATCCTTATCGATGGCGAACCGTTGACCTCGGCCTCAACGCTCACGTTCTTCTGCGAACCGGGTGTGCCTATCGTCAAGACTGTGCAGGTTCGTAGAGGTATCGTGGATGACTACGAGGACCTTACTCTCCGCTTCGCATCAACGACCTGCCCCGCTATCAGCGTGCTGACCAAGTTATCCGTTCATTTCATACCCGAGTCGTCGCCCGTCAATATCGCCTATCCGCGCGATAAATGGGTCATGAATACCCTTTCGGCACGCGACTCCGTAGGTTACTACCTACCCATCACCATTGACGGATTCAATATCCATCACAAGAACTTCGACCATATTGAGTTCCAATACAAACTCTCCACCGAGAACAACGAGGCTTGGGTAACCGCCTGCTCGTTCTATGCCGACGATGAGCTCTACAACGCTGCCACGGGTAATAAGGCCAAGATTATCAACGGCCGCATTGAACCCTTCCGTTTCTACGGCGAGCGTGACCCCAAGGAACTCAATTACGACCTGCGTGCCGTCAGCTTCTGCCGCTACGGCTCCGGGTTTGTCACCAAGTCATCGCCCGTCATCAGCGGTACGAAGGACACCCGCCCGCCTGTACTCTTCGGCAAGGCAAGCCCCGCCAACGGCATACTGACGCTCAAGGATAATATCTCCATGCGCTTCTCCGAACCGATTGCCGGTAACTGGCTCGATGAGGATAACAACTTCCAGATACTCGGTGTGACCAATACCACCGGCATCACGCAGACGACATCGCTCTATTTCGACGGCGAGAATGGCCATTATGCCCGCACCAAGGTCGAACGTGAATTGGCCATTACGGACCTCAGTATCGACATGCTCATCAAACCTGCCTCCAAGAATCGCGAGATGACCCTTCTTTCGCACGGCGATGCCGAATACAACTTCGCGTTCAGTCTGACGGCAGACAACCGCCTGAAGCTGACGGTAACAGACGCCGGAGAGGTCAGTGAGACGCTTCTGTCCAAGAAGATGGGCGAGTTGTCGTCCACCGACTTCACGCGCGTTATTATGGTGTATGACAGCCGGAACGAGACTGTTCGCTTCTACGCCGGCACGCAGGATATTACCGACAAACCCTCAACGAGTTGGATGCTTCAGAACGATGCCTCCATCTTCCGTGTCGGTGCGACGATTGATAGCACAACGCTCTTCCACGGTAACATGATGGAGACGCGTATCTGGACCAAACCGCTTACGCCCGCGGAGATCAGCAACACGCATCTCCGTCACCTCACAGGCTACGAATACGGCTTGGCTAATTACTATCCGATGAACGAGAACAAGGGTGAGGAACTCAGCGACCTGGCTACCGGTGCCACGCTCTTTGCCAAAGGACTGAGTTGGACGCGTCCCCAGGGAATATCGCTGGCTGCCAATGGTGATGCCGTTCAGCTGCAGCCTACATACTTTGCGCGCAGCGAATCCGAAGACTACACCCTGCTGTTCTGGTTCCGCAGCGATAACAGCATGCGGGATACGGTATCGCTCTTCGGTACGTCTGTCAACGATTCCACGACCCTGGAGATAGCACTCCATAACGGTGAGATACAATTCCGAGCCGGTACCGTAGACGTCGAGACTGCAGCCGATCTTACCGATGGTAACTGGCACTACTGCGCCCTCGTCATCTCCAAGACCTTCAACAACGGCTCGCTGGCTATCGACGGCAAGAAACTGTTACTCTTCCCCGCACTCGAGACCGGCGCACTGAGCGGTACCAAGGTGTGGCTTGCCAAGGGACTGAGAGGTCACATCGATGAGGTCTGCCTCTTTGAGCAGCCCATGCCGTCTGAACTGGTGCGCGAGTTCTACCAGCAGTCACCCAACGGCGAGGAAATGGGACTGATCAACCTGCTCAGCTTCTCGGAACTCAAGCGCAACGCCGCCAATGTCATGGAACTGATATTCTCGCCCAATAACCGACGCGTCTTCCGCGATGCCAACGGCAATGTGGTGCAGAAAGTACAACCCCTCATCGTAGGTGACCTCAGCACGCAGGCCGACAAACGCAATAGTGCACCTATCCGTGATCGGGGTCAGCTGACACGTCTGCCCTTTACCTGGAACTACCAGCTCTCTGACCTTATGATTAATATCAAAGCGCAGCCACGCGAGATAAACAAGCGAACCATGTACCTCACGGTTCGCGATGTAGAGGATATCAACGGTAACCGTCTGCCCTCGCCTGTTATGTGGACCGTCTATGCCGACCTCAATAGTGTCGTATGGAACGCGCGTAGTCACCAGGAGAAACTGGCTGACAACGAGCAGACGCACCGCTTCACCATGGTCATCACCAATACCACCGGCATCACACGGCAGTTTACCATTGAGAATCTGCCCCGATGGCTGACCGTCTCACCCGCACAGGGTACGCTGAACGCCGAGGAACAGAAGACCATTACCTTCACCATCAAGGCTGCGGAACTCAAGATCGGTACCCATCATCACATGGTTTATCTGACCGATGACCAGGGACTGACCGAGTCGCTCTTGCTCGAGGTGATTAAGGAGACAGAACCTCCTTATACCAATGTGGACCTCAATAAGTATCCTACCAATATGTCGCTCTGCGGACGCGTCCTGCTGACATCCAATGACAAACGACAGACGACAATCAATACTGACCCTGAGGACTATGTCTATGCCATCTACAACAACGAGTGCATCGGCGTAGCACACCCGATGGCTGACAACCAACTTAAGGCCAATGATATCTTCCTTACCATCCACGGTAACGACCATATGGAGCGTAAGACCATTCGCTTCCAGCTCTGGAAAGCTTCTACGGGTAAGGTCTATAATCTCACTCCCGATCGCACCATCCATTATGCACACGGTGCAGTATTGGGCTGTGGCAACGATGAACCGGTTATCCTCACCGCCGGCGGCAGCGAGATGCAAACCATCGCCCTCAAGCGAGGCTGGAATTGGATATCCACCTATCTCAAGACCGGCGAAGCCCTGCGTCAGGTTATTACCGCCGAGAACCCCTGGACCGAAGGTGATATCATCAAGAACCCGTCCGGACGCAGCTTCTGCACCTATAGCCGTGTGGAGGACGACTTTGTCGGACCGCTCAAAAAACTCGACTACCGACAGATGTACATGGTCTATACCGCTACCGACAACAGCATGCATATCTTTGGCGACAAGCTCAGCGAAGACTCTTTGCGCATCACTGTGCAAGGTGGCGGCAAATGGAATGCACTGCCTTGTCTCTTAGACCAAGTCACCATTCTCAATGAAGCCCTCAGCGACTATTACGGCCATGCCTCTGTCGGCGACCTTATCAAGGCGCACAACCGTTTTGCAGTCTTCTCGAGCGACAACCGCTGGGTGGGTGACCTCACCGCGTTGACGCCGGGCGAGGGATACCTCTTCCGCCGCATGGGCGAAGGACCTGTCACCTTCCGCTTCTTCCGTTCAGAGAATCCGGCACCCGCTCGTGCCAACACCAACAACGCAAATTACGCAAACAACGCAAACAACGCAAACTACGCAAACTACGCCACGAACATGACCATGATTGCTCGAATCGAAGCGGGTGATGCGAAGATGGAAAATACCACCCTCTACGCCTATATCGGCTCCGAACTCGTCGGTGTCGCTGAACCTTTCACCTCCCCTGAGGGGAGGCCGGGTGGGGTTCCCCTCTATTTCCTGACCATCTCCTCCGATGCTATCGGCAGTCCGCTCCGCTTCGAGACTGCCGACGGTACCATCCTTACCCCCTCTCCTTGTGGAGAGGATAGGACAGAGGTTCCCTACGAAGCCGATGCGCACTACGGTTCGCTCACCTCGCCCGTTGTACTAACCACGAACGACGAACTGCTAACGACTAAAGTATTCGAGAACGGACATATTTACATCATCCGCGGCGGCGAACGCTATGATATGACCGGCAAACGAATCGTCAATAAATTGTCCAATCATAAATAAATCGTCAATAAATCGTCAATAAATTGTCCAATCGTAAATCGTCAAATCGTAAATATTATGTGTCTTTTTTTCCAACAAGAAATCAACACCGGTCGTCAGTACGCGGTGGATATGGCAAAGATGTTTGCTATCTTCTTTATGGTTATTATCCATACCTTTGAGAACGGCGAGGCCGAAATGGACTCGGGTATCGGTTATTTCTTCGATTCCATCGTCGGTGCACAGTTCGGCGCTCCGGTCTTCATGGTGTGCATGGGTATCGGACTTACCTATAGCCGCCATAGTGACAGCAAGACCATGGCACATCGCGGACTGCTGCTCCTGCTTGCCGGTTACCTGCTCAATATCGCGCGTGCTCTGCCGATGTTTCTGCTTGTGCCGGCTACGCACGACACGTCGTACTATGCTGATGGTATCAACGCGCTGACCGATGTCGATATCCTGCAGTTTGCGGGCATGGCGTTCCTGCTTTTAGCACTCTGCCGCAGACTCAATCTCAGTTTCGTATGGCTTTGCCTGCTGGCAATCGTCATGTCGGTGGCGGGTAGCTTTATCCGTAAGATGGATCTCGGTTCCTTCTGGATTAACCTGCCCTGCAGCCTCATTATCGGTATCGATACCGAGTTGGTCAAGACCGATTTCCCCTTGCTCAATTGGTTTAGTTTTGTGGTAGCAGGCTACGGCTTCGGCCTCTTGCTGCGCCGTTGCACCGACTGCAACAAGCTCAATTGTTACATCTTGCCCGTTACGGCGCTGATATACGCAGCCTATACTGCTTACGCGTTGCCGCGCGGAATCGGTATGTTTGGCGACTGCCCGCAGGACTTCTACCATATGAACTTTCTGGATATGATCATCTGCCTCGACGCATCGCTGCTGGCTATCAGTCTTTGTCATTTTATCGCCAAAGTGATGACCGACAACCTCATGCAGTCCGTCACGCGTATCTGCAATGACTTGACCAAGATCTATGTGGCTCAGTGGATCATCATCATGTGGCTCGTACGCGGATTCATGACCGAATACATGGGGTGGGAACTCTCCATCGGCTGGCTCTTTGTGGTGGGTCTCGGTATCCTGGTGCTCTCCATCGGCTGGGCGCGCGTTAAACCCCTCTCTAAACTGAAAATTTAATACCCGATACAATATGAAAAAGATTCTTTTTGTAGCACTATTGCTCCTTTCACCCGTAGCCTTCAGCCTTTCGCCTCTGCTGGCTAACGACTACCTCGAAGTGTCGCGTCACTACCAAGCCTACTGTAGCGGCCGTAACACCATTCACTTCAAGATCCCGGTATGGGCATATGGCCGGTGGAATGACTACCATCTCGACACCCTCGGTACGACCATCAGTTGGCAGGTGCAGGGCGAAGACTCCGAGGTCTTTATGCATATTGGCGGTGACGCCTATGGTGACAACCGTGAGAGTAGTAACGACCGCGGTACATCTTACGTATGGATGTTGCGCAATGCAGATGGAACCGGCACCAAGGGCGGCATGATTTATGTTACCAATGAGTACAACGGCAACGAACAGCAGATCCAGTACATCAATGCCTGGTACCGTGTCGATGTGAAGCAACAGTCTGACGATAACTGTTCGCGTGTTACCATTCTGGAGTTCGATTGGTACCCGCCTGTGGAACTCAACAACAAGAAATTCAAGGTTTCCATCCATGCCGATATCCGCAAGCGTGCCTCCACAAGCGCGGATTATACCTTGGACTACACCTTCCCCGGCAGCTTCACCGGCGGCGACAACACCGCTGCCCCGCAACTCTATACACCTTATCTACATATGGTGAACGAGTCCGGTGTCACCGGACGCGGTCTGGCAGCCATCCCCTTCTTCTCGCAGGCGAAGCCGATTAACTACACCAATCCGCTCATCTCCGATACGATACAGCTCCGCGAAAATGCCGGTACCATGTTAGTACCTACCTCTGACTCGGGTTATTACGCCTTCGAAGCCTCCTTTCAGGTGTATCGCAACGAGGAAACCGGACAAACCGAGAATATTAAATCCAATGCAATCGCGATTCCGGCTTACCACCGTATTCATGACTTCCTCGTTACTGCGCAGCAGGACGAACACGCCAGTTATACCGGCGCCAATGTGCTGACCTGGAGGCTCAAGTACCCGCAAGCTAGGGATATGATACAGAGCGACTTCTTTGAGATTCAGCGTGCCTTTAAGAGTGACTTCTCCGATGCCATGACCGTCCAGCTACTGCCCATGACGATGGGCGACAGTATCTATCGCTTTGTCGATGAGAATCGCACGGCGTGGAATGGTACGGAGTTGCGTACCGATACCATCGCTGCTCGCTTGTCTGTCAGCGAGACGGACTTTACCGTCTATGATGACGATGAAAACCCCGTAGCGGATGTGACCATGACCCTCACGGCCAACAAACTGGTTCTGCCATCTGCACCGGTGTACTACCGTATTCGTCGTACCTCGGCGGCGATATGGGATTGGGACCACGACTTCGCACGCTCCTTTGAGCTCTACAAGAGTACCTTCCTTGCACCACTCAAGCAGACGCAGGCGGATTATACCTTGGATTCGAACTTTGTGAATAACAAAGTGGTGCACTTCTGCATCGGCATCGATAACATGCAGGTTGGCCCCCGTGCCCTCTCTATCGACGAGTGCGAACTGACCTACAACTCCATCCGCCCGCGTTCCAACGATGGTTGTGTCAACTATATCCTCGATTACAAGAGTGTCTATTGGGATAGAAACGGCATACCGCTTCGACACTACAGCGATATCTTTATCTATGTTCGTACCGCTGATGGTCAGGAGCCTTATGGCCCCCGTCCCGGTACCTTGACCACGGGTGGTATGACCAAATTCCGTGTACCGGTTGGTAGTACCGTAGAGCGCCGCATTCGCCTCAAAGAGATTGGTATCCCCATTGATCTTGACTCGGGCACAGACAGTTTGGCCACGACCTATATGGGCGATGAAGCGCAAGATAAACGTGAAGAAATCACCTTCAATTATAACTCCTCATTCTTCAGTTGGTTCGGGCCTAAAAATGAATATGTAAAGGTCAAAAGTGAAATCGTCACTAAAGCCCCCGTGCCCTCGAGGGAGGTGGATAGTATCCTGACAGCGCGTAAAGATGACTTCAAGCAGCTGTTATACCCCAAGTTAGGCACCCTCAATGGCGGTTTTGGCCGTTGTACTTGGGATCGCACAGCGCGTCTCATCCTGCGTCGCACAATGGTAGAAACCGGTCAGGCCATTGACTTGCCGGTTCCCCAAGATAGCATCATTCGTCTTCCGGACGGTAGTTGGATGGCTCATATGACGGATGTCGCAGACGCCCCCTGCACACACTACCGCTACCAGGTTCTCATTGACCAATCGCATGCGACCCTGCGCGTAGCCGACTCTGTCTATTTGCAGCCGATTACCATTAATGGCCCCGAACTCTATTCCGAGCAAGCGGCTGAGATCCGTTCCTTCACCGCTTCGCAGGGCGATGCCGGCGCCAATAGAAAGGATGGCGTACACCTCCGGTGGACGGTCAGCTCCATGGCAGTCGATTCCTTCGTCGTACGCCGAGTGGCGATGTACACGACGGAGTCGCCCGAGGTCATCTATCGCGGCGATGAAAACCATTTCTACGACAAGACCGCCATCCCGGGGCAGCACTACGAATACACCCTTACGTCCTCTTATACCTGTAACGGGCATACCACCGACCGCTTCCTGACCGCCGAGGGTTGGCGTACAATCTATGGTCAAATCAGCGGTACCATTCAGATGCCTGATTATGCCGGCATGGCCGGCGTGCAGGTGAGCCTTTCTGCCAATGGTCAGACGCTCAGCACCGTTACCACAGGGGCTTCCGGCGCCTTCCTCTTTGATAGCCTAACCTACAATATTGCACAAGGCACCGTTTATACTATCACGCCCACCTCGCAGTATGGTACTTTCAGTTACAATAACACCTCATCCGGTGTGGCTTCCGTATCCCTGGATGCGAACCATGCTGTCGTCGGCAATGTGAACTTCGTCAATACCAGCATCGTCCGCGTATCCGGTCGCGTGCTCTACGACCTATCCACTATTCCTGTGGCAGATGCTTGCTTCATCCTCAACGGTGATACCATCCGCCGTGGCAACACCATCTATCGCACCGGTACCGATGGTAACTTCGAGATCATCATTCCGCGTTCCATGCCCTGCCGCCTCCGCGTAGCCAAAGCCGGTCATGGCTTTGCCAACGATGGCTACCTCATCGCTACGGGTACGGATACCGTCTTCTCGCTGGTTAAGGCGCTGGATGGCGTCCGCTTCTACGACCGCACCAAGGTCCGCCTCGTCGGCCGTGTAGCCGGCGGTTTGGATCAGCAGGCTCTCAAGCACGGCTTTGGACTGGGCCGCAATAACCTGGGTGATGACCTGCAACTGGTTCTTATGCTCGAGGGCGACAACACCGCTCATATCGTTCATGACCCCGATGACCTGACACGTGACACACTCCACCGCTCGGTCGATGCTACCGATATCCTCTTCGAGCAGAAGCGTATCACGATTCGCCCCGATGTAGTCACCGGTGAATATGCCGCTGACCTCTTCCCCGTCAAGTATAAGGTTGTCCAGGCCAATGCCAATGGCTACGCAACCCTCTTCCCCACCGGAACAAGCAGCGAGACCTTCGACCTTACAAATGCTCCGCTTACCGTCATCCGCGATACGCTTACCAATGGCAACCAACAGCAGACGACGGCCTACAATGCCATCTACGACCGCATCTATCGGGCACCGGTACAGATTAAGATGACCCAACTGCTCTATGGTATGGAGAAAGCCGGCTACGGCGAGCAATACGGCGAATACACCGATATTGACGGTCATTCCTACACCATGTTGCTCTACCACGAGCAGAATGATAGTGCCGTTTATACCCTGGGGTATCCTGTCTTCCGCTACAACAGCCAGTACCAGTTCATGGTATCGGCGTACGAGGAATACTGCTATAACAATAACCGCCAGAACGGTCTTATCGATCGCGTTCCCTTACGCAGCGGCTCTGTTACGATTCGCAACGGCCTGCACTCCGCTACCGAGAGTCGTTCTTACCCGCTCGATAAAGAAGGACGTAATACCTCCATTCTGCTCAAGAGCGATAATATCGACCTTGCCAACTCCGGCACCGCTGCGCTGCGTAGCGTCAGCGCGGCACTGGTTACCGAGGGTAATACCGTCGAGACGGACCTCTTCCGTGCTTTCGTCAGCGGTAATGTGGTGAAGAATAATACCCTTCGTACCTCGGCTGCGGATATAATCTTGCTGGATGTCATCCGCGACCCGGGTGGAATGGGCAGTAGCTCCTGGCTGGAGAAGGGTAGTACCTACAAGTTCGGCTTTAGTTCGCGTACCTATTTCAACGTTGGTCTGGAAGCCGGTGTTAAATGGGCAGATGGTATCACCCAAAGTGTCGGTTTGGTAGCAGCACCGGCGGGTGCCGGAACCTATGCGGGTAATGATTATGAAACTCAGTGTGGGCTCACTCTCTCGATGCCGTTTACCTGGGAAGTGGACTGGACTAACAAGTACTACTACGAATATACCACGAATACCCGTATTGCCACCAGTTCCTCCTCTTCCGGAGTAGGTGCTAACGCGGATATCTATCTCGGTACCACACGCAGCGTTGTCACCGGTCTTGCTAAGTCTGTCACGGTTATCTCCGACAGCCTCTGGCAGGCACGACAGGTGGCATACAACAACGGTGCACTCAAACTCCTGGCACAGGGTACAGACTCCGCCGGACATACGTACTACCTCGTCACCGGTGAGAAGAATGTGTTCGGTTCCACTATTGCAAACACCTTCGCTTATACCCAGAAATACATTCTGGGGTCCGTCATTCCTGCTCTCGTTCGCGAGCGGGCAAACCTCCTGGAAATCTTTCCCGACACCTTGTCGGCTTACGAGGCTGCCGATGAACGTGGCGAACCGGTCTATTGGTATAAAGGCGAGGCTGACCAGATTATCGGAACCGACACCCTCACGACGGATGTCTATGAGATGATAACGCCCCGTTCCACCGATGAACCCTTTATCGACCGTATAGCGTCTCTTGACCGCCGCATCATCAATTGGATAGCCATCATCATCTCGAATGAGAAGGAGAAAGTGATGGCCCGCACATCGGGACTTAAATATGGTACTTATTCGGTCAGCGGTGGCTCATCCTATTCCCAGTCCGATAGCTATGTGACCGGTGCTTCCTATACCGAACTGCCGCAGGAATTCAAGGACTTGCTCATCTATAACCTGAAACAAAGCGGAACAAAGGTTCTCGAGCGTGCTACACTTGACAACCTCAAGAATATTCAGAATTTCTTCAAGAACAAAGGTAAAGAAATAGGAACCGATGTGGGTAAGATCATCAAACATGATTTGTTGTTATATGAATGGAATAATGATACCAAGCAGACGGAGCAACATGCTCGTGACCCGAAGACACTTAGTGGAAAGAGTGGTAATATGGAGTTCGAATATGTCATCGAACCAATCTTTAATTACACCAACGATGAGTTCCGTTCCAAGGAAGGTGGCAGCAGCCGCAAGGTAGGTTATACCATCTCGCCTGACCCCCACGGAGATATTACCGTCTCCGTCTATCGGGCTAATCTGGATAGTGTCTTCGAGCTTGAATCCAAGGTCCCGCGTGAGCAGACCAATATGGAAAACGACACCTTGCTCTTTGGTAGTTACGTCTTCTACACCGAAGCCGGTAGTTCCTATTGCCCGCACGAGGGTGAGGAACGTACCCTCTTCTACAACGCCGGTACATCCGTCATCGGTGGTGGTACGCTCTATGCCGCCAAGCCCGAGTTAGCCATCAATACCCATGAGATGACCAATGTGGCTGCTGACAAACCTGCTATCTTCCGCATTACCCTGATGAATAATGCCGACCAGCAGAATACCTTCCAATCCGGCGAGTTCATGCATCTCTCGCTCGCGGGTGGCAACCCCGATGGCGCGAAGGTGTTTATCGACGGCGTGCCTATCGCTGCCGGCTATCCGATTTACCTGGTAGCAGGTACCCCTGTTGTCAAGACCATGGAGGTCTATCGTGGCCAAGCTGACGACTACAACGACCTCGAACTACAGCTCTGCCTTGATGACTGCCCCAAGGTGTACGGCTCGCTCAAGTTCTCCGTGCACTACCTGCCGGAATCTTCGCCCGTACAGGTGGCCTTCCCGCGCGACAAATGGGTGATGAATACCCTCTCGGCGCGCGACTCCGTGGGCTACTACCTGCCTATCACCATCGATGGATTTGATATCCACCATAAGAACTTCGACCATATTGATTTCCAGTACAAGCTCTCTACCGAGAACGATGATGCCTGGGTAACACAGTGCTCCTTCTATGCCGACGAAGACCTCTACGACAGAGCTACCGGCAACAAAGCACTCATCAAGAACGGACGGATCACTCCCTTCCGTTTCTACGGCGAGCGTGACCCCAAGGAACTCAACTACGACCTGCGTGCCGTCAGCTTCTGCCGTTACGGCTCGGGATTTGTCACCAAGTCATCGCCCATCGTCAGCGGCGTGAAAGACACCCGCCCGCCCGTACTCTTCGGCAAACCCCAACCCGCTAATGGCATCCTCACGCTCGAGAACAACATCACCCTGCGCTTCTCTGAGCCCATAGCCGGCAACTGGCTCGACGAGGATAACAACTTCCAACTCCGTGGCGTCACCAATACTACCGGTATCACGCAGTCCACTTCGCCTTATCTCGGCGGACAGAAACACCAGTTCCTCATGACCAATGCCGGTCGTGAGATGGCGGTCACGGACCTCTCGATCGATATGTTGATTCGACCCGCTTCATCCGGCAAGACCATGACCCTCTTCGCGCACGGCGACAGCACCAACTGGTTCGAGTTCCGCCTCACAGCCGACAATCGACTGCAAGCTCTGCTCCAGGATGACGAAAAGGAACTGGTTACCGTGACCTCACGACCCATGGGCGAACTCTCGACGACCGACTTTACGCGCGTTATTATGGTCTATAACTTCGGCAACGAGGATGTACGTTTCTATGTCGGTACAATGGATATAACCGATAACGACAACAAGGATGTCACCCCCTATATCCTGCAAGATGATGTCGCGCCCATCTTGGTGGGTACACCCATCTTCTCCGATGCCGCTACCTTCCACGGTAACGTCATGGAGGTACGTGTCTGGACCAAAGCCCTCACGCCCGATGAGATCGTCAATACGCATATGCGCCGCCTCACCGGCTATGAACACGGACTGATGGACTACTATCCTATGGATGAGGGCGAGGGCGAAGCACTCACCGACCTCGCTTCCGGTGCCACGCTCTATGGTAATGCCATGAGTTGGACCAATCCGCAGGGTATATCCGTGGCACTCAACGGCACACCGCTACAACTCCGACCCGAGTGCTTCACACGCTCGGCTGCCCAAGATTATACTCTCATGGGGTGGTTCCGCCTCGATAACAACGAGGAAGACCATGTCTCCCTCTTCGCAACCTACCTGGGCGACTCCCTTACCATGGAACTGGCTTACGACAACAAGCGTCTCACCTTCCGTCAGGATGATATCTATGCCGCCGCCGAAGTACGCATGGCGAGCGGAGAGTGGTACCATGTGGCTCTCGTTGTCAGCAAGGCGTACAACGTGGGTAGCCTCTATATCGATGGTAAGTTAGCTCAGACCTTCTCCGTCAGCAATCTCAGTGGTATCAATGGTACCCGGATGCTCATGGGTAAGGGACTGCGCGGTAATATCGATGATGTCTGCCTCTTTGAGCAAGCGCTGCCCGCTTCGCTTGTACGCGAGTATGTCAGCTCGACACCTGCCGGCGATGAGATGGGTCTGATAGCTCTCTTGCCTTTCTCCGAGGTGAAACGCAACGCCTCCAATATCATGGAGCTCGTCTTCTCAATCAATGACCAGCGCGTCTTCCGCGATGCCTTGGGTAATGTGGTCGAGAAGGTTGTTCCACTCCTGCTGATACCCTACGACCAAATGCCGGCGGAGGACCTCGCTGACCGCTCGAACTTTGCACCCGTTAAAGACCGGGGACAGCTGACCAACCTCAACTTCAATTGGTCGTACAACAACGAGGAACTCCTCATCAACCTCCGCATGCAAGACCGCGAAATCAACAGACGTACCATCTACCTCACCGTACGGGATGTAGAGGATATCAATGGTAACCGCCTGCCCTCACCCGTATCATGGACCGTCTATGCCGACCTCAATAGCCTGCGCTGGAACAAACGCACCGTTGAGGAAAAGATTGACGATGCCTCCGAGGACTACACCTTCCGCGTCGGTATCTATAACTCCACCGGTATGACCCGCCAATATACCATTGACAAACTGCCTATCTGGCTCGAATGTACACCCAATCAAGGCACGCTCGAGGCAAAGGATGAGCAGAATATCACCTTTACCGTCAAGAAAGGACTCACACCCGGCAAACACAATGCTGTCATCTTCCTCACCGACGATAACGGACTCACCGAGTCGCTCGTCATCGATGTAGAGGTGCTCAATGTCTGCCCGTGGGGTGAGATTGATACCCGCAAGTACCACCAGAATATGTCGCTGCGCGCACAGGTATTCATCGAAAACGGCGGTTCCGAGATTATCGACACCGACAAGGAGGATATCATCGGTATCTTCTGCAACGGCGAGTTACTCGGTAAGGGAAATATTAGCAGCGATGACTTCACGCGCGGGTACGTATATATTACGGTCTATGGCGATGCCGGACTGAACGGACGCATGCTTACGGCACAACTCTGGCGTCATTCGGTAGCCAAGACCTTCCTGCTTACTCCCGATGTGCAGATTCGTTTCAAGGAGAGTGCTTGCCTGGGTTGCCCGCCCAATGAACCCGTACGACTCACTACTTCCGACAACATGATGCAGGCTATTAACCTCGGAGCCGGCTGGAACTGGATCTCCTTCTACCTCAAACCGTACAATAACGGTGATATCAACACCTGCCTGAAGGTCGATGAGGTATTCACCGAAGGCGATGAGATCAAGACACCCGCTAACCGCAAGTTCTGCCAGTTCGACGACTCTACCTACCTGTGGATTGGTTCGCTCAAGAAGTTCGACCACCATCATATGTACATGATGTACACCGCCAAAGAGCATACCATCTTCCTCGAGGGTATTACCCTCCAGAGCGAGGCGGATCGCTCCGTCAAACTCGTTTCGGGATGGAATGTGTTGCCTTATCTCCGTCAGGATAACGCTTCGCTCCGTGACGCACTCAGCGACTACTATCCCTATGCTACCGAAGGCGATATGATCAAGAACCACGATGAGTTCGCTGTCTTCTCCGATGCCGGTAAGTGGGAGGGTAACCTCACCTACATGCGCCCGGGCTGCGGCTACCTGCTCTATCGTAAGGCTGCTTCACCGGTTACCTTCATCTATCCCGTATCCAACGCTAACGCCAATGCCAGCGCCAATGCCTATGTCATGGCTGATGCCAATGCCAACGCTAATACCTACGCCAAAGCGGCCACGAACATGACCATGATAGCCAGAATCGATGCCGGTGATACCAAGATGGAAAATACCACCCTCTACGCCTATATCGGCTCCGAACAGGTCGGCATGGCTACTCCCATTACAATTGAGGGAGGCGACGACGAAGGCTTATACTTCCTGACCATTAGCTCCAATGCCATCGGCAGCAACGTACGCTTCGAGACGGAGGACGGCACCATCCTGACTCCCTCTCTCGGTGGAGAGGGTCGGGGAGAGGTTCTCTCTTACGAAGCCGATGCGCATTACGGTTCGCTTACTTCGCCCGTGGTACTAACGACGAACGACGAACTGCTAACGACTAAGATATTCGAAAACGGTCATATTATCATTATCCGCGGTGGCGAACGTTACGATACCACGGGTAAACGACTGACCGAATAACCTCCTCCCCCCTCCCTCCCCGCAAGGGGGAGGGGGGGGCCGAGTTCTCGGTGATCGGGGTGGACTACCTGTAGAGACGGCATTCCTTGCCGTCTCTCTTTCATTCCTTGCCGTCTCTCCCGATAACCGAAAACCGAAAACCGTGAACCGAGAGACGGCAAGGGAATGCCGTCTCTACCGCTGTTGGCATTGGCCGTTGGCATTGGCTGTTGGGGCGATAACCGATAACTTTGGCTTTGGCTATTGGCATTGGCTTCGGACCCCCCAACGCAACCCTCATCAACCTCCTCGGCGATAACTTCAATTCGGCAGTAGTCCTCATGGCGGTGCAGATAGTTTGGGCGAACTCATCAGCGAGGCTAAAAGTCAGGGAGTATCGCGGAGTAGTGCTATCCGATGAAATAACCAATGGATAGAGCAGGGGCTCATAAACAAGGAAAATCATGGTAATTACAGAAAAGTAGCGTGAAACTTTGAAACTTTGGAACTTTGATGAAACTTTATAACTTGCTGAAATACAGCAGATTGA